>Ga0126342_10006861_pt1 | contig 20267 bp, 18 predicted proteins | sample Cyp1metagenome_FD_92528 | JGI IMG/M metagenome (GOLD analysis project Ga0126342, IMG submission 92528) | Coral microbial communities from Lord Howe Island, Old Settlement Bay, Australia - Cyphastrea 1 metagenome | ecosystem: Host-associated > Invertebrates > Cnidaria > Coral ...
CCTTGAACACTATACCCAGTTGCCTTTCTGTACCTCAAATGTCGTACCCATGTACCCTGCGTACCGTACCCATGTACCCTGCGTACCGTACCAGTGCACCCTGCGTACCGTACCCCCGTACCAAAAGTAGCGTACCGTACCAAAAGGTGAAAGCGTACCCAATCACTATTGCCATTTGACCACCTCTAGAGCATTACTCTTCAAGTTAGCTAAATCAATACCGATATTCAAAGATCACCAACCAATGGATTTTTGTAATACATCGATATTGGTGTTTATTTCACCAAACGTTATCAATCGTGTACCAAACAATAGACAAATTTATTCAACAAACATCTCATGTAATTTCGATATTCTCCAGGATAAGCATTGGTAATGTTGATATTAATCAATATCTATTGAAAACCATCAAAAACCATGGGTCAGTTGTTTTTTCCCAGGAGACCATAGAGAGAGTGGCCCGCCTTGAATCCTGTTGCACCTTGGTTTCATTTGGATTTGGGAGGCATGACCAGGTGCTGCTTGAAACACCGTGATATTTGTTTGGCTAGAGAAAAGAGGTGCTAATCAGCGCACGTGGCAGTGGCATTTGGAAGAACCCACCAGCAGTACATGGGAGGAACGAACAAGGCCAAGTTGATGGTCCGCGTCTGTGAACAGGACCTCAAGTAGTCTGGATACCCATATATTTCACCATATATATATATATAAATATATGTAATATAGGATATATATATATATATATATATATAAATATACCATATATATATAATATGTTTTTTTTAATGTTCATTTATATGATAGATATTCTATATAGAATATGTATACATGCATATATATATGTATTATATATATATATATATGTTCTGTCATCTCCCTTGAACCTCGGCGCCATAGCAACAGCAAGTGACCTAAGGCCTTGCCACGGTGCCGGCCATGCGTGTCCAGCTGAACCATTTGGAACAACGCTTCGACTCCAGTGGCCGAGTTGGGACGTTCGCCCCTGGGCGAGTTTTGGAAGTTCGACCTGGAAATTTGCGTAAGACTTTTGGGGGGAAAGTGGTTCATACAATGTGGTGCCCCCCAGTTATGTTTATTGGTTTATAAACCCAATTGACCATAGTTTTTGGCATTTTTGTTGCGTAAACCATCGTGACATTGGAGTTAAATGTGGCCCCCAACTGAACGCGAACTCGTTTACGGGGGGCCCAAAAAAAAACGTAGAATTTTCCATGGGGAATCGGTTGAGTTTTCTGACGTTTGTGGCTGGGGTTGGGTTGCGCGCGTTTTGAGAAAGAGACCTACACCGAGGTGTTTTTGGTGGGTTGCTTGATTATACGGATTTTTAGCTTCTAATGAGGGTACTGTTGATATCTAACGACTTGGTAGTGGTTCATCCTACTTATTAAATAGGTTTGGCTAACCCTGCTTATAGTCCACTTGTAACCAGGGGTTAGAACCTATAACTAAGAGTTAGGGAAAATCTTGCGAGAAATGGGGTGGCCGGTGGGGTATGCCAATTTGTCCAACTATAAGTTTGTTTGGGGAACTGACATGGGCTGACAACTTGGATTGCGAGCATTCAAACTGAGGATATAACTATAGTGTTATGAAGCACTTGGAGGATGGGCATTTGGAGGATTACCCTCTGGTTATGTCAACATAGCTATTGAACATGACCATTGAAATAGTGGATTTTCCCATAAAAAAATGGTGATTTTCCATAGCTATGTTAAATTACTAGAGGGTACTGTATTTGTGATTATGAAATCTTATGCAGCAATGAATTGGTATTGAGCACAAAACCTGTTGATTGTGATGTTGTTTCATCCAGGTACGCTCCGGTAATCATCCATTTGTAGACGAGTTGCCCATTTAAATCTCCATTAATAGGCGGTTTTCCCATTACCATGTTTGATGAGAGGGTAAACCCCACAAAAATATCCCACCAGAATACTCCATTTATCCCATTGTTCTCCCATTCAATGACTATAGAATCCCTGTAGTTAATCCCTATAGATATATGCTCCATGGTGCTGGAATATTTACCTACATTTACCCCCAAAAATTGCCCAGTTTTGTAGGTAAATAATCCATACAAGGAGCATCTGGGTATAGATATATGTTATTTGAGGATCACGATAGATTTCAATGGCTCGACTCGGTGCAGTAGTTCTTCCACAGTATCCCCATATATCCCATGATAAATGGAATATGTCCATATATTTGAACATAACTAAGGAGCATCATCATCCATACTTCGATGGGGTCACAAGCCAAATCAAGCCAACAAACATCACTGGGAGCACCTTTTCGTGCGATAAAAACAACTTCACCAAGCTCCTAGGTGGACGCAGAGATGCAAAGCTTACGGGTGTGGGCTCCAAATCTGGTGTGTTTCTCTATCGTGTGACTGGAAATGGATACGTACAAGGTGCCCTCCAAGCTCGTGAAATCTTCATTTCTTTAGATTCACCCCAGTTTCACTAGTTTTTTTATAGTTGGTTTAAATAATCCAATTTGGGCTAGGTAGTTCATATAAGGTTGTGCCTCTCTAGGTTTGTTTATTGCTTGAGAAGCCTCATGAAAACGAGTTCGATATCCAACAAAAACCATCGTGAGTTGAATTGGAATTATTGGACGGCCACTGTTTCAGCCATCTTGGGGGCACCTTGTGCTTTAAACTGGAAGGTAACAGACTTGGTGCTGCAGTTGGGGCGAAATAAATGGGCAATGACATGTACAGTTATGGCTATTTACCAGTTATAAGTACTGAACTAACCCCATTTATAGAATGTATAATCAGTATAATCCCATAGAAATAACCAGTTATGACTAATTAATAGCCATGGCCATGACATGTAATAACTATGAATGGCAATAACCCCGAAAAGTATGGTTTGGAATATATTTTTGTATCGACTTATAACTGGAACTGTAGTTCCAAGTATTGATCGCAATTAACTATTTATGGCCATGTTACTCAATAAGTTCGCAACACTTTCACAGTATTCCACACTTAGTTATGGTTCATGTCAGTTACCCTCTTCTTAGCTAAGATAGATGTAGAAGAACAAATAGTTTCCCGTTTGGAGAACGCGTTTTCCACATCTTCTTGTATGTTTACCGGAGTGTATCCGGACACGACAAATGTGCAAGCTTGCGACTCATGGGATGAAGCACCAATAGATACGTAAGTGCATCCCCGGCATCGTAAGTGGTGAATGACCATTTTTTCCCCAGGTACAAAGTGGTGCCCCAAGGTTATGTTTATTGGTTATAAAATGTTATAAATTGGTCTATAAACCACATTTGCTAGTTCGATATACCACCTATAAACCATAGTGAAATTGGAGTTATACAGCAACTTAGCAATTCCTACAGTTATGGCCATTTATTAGTTATAACTGGTTATAAATGGGATTATACATTCTATAAATGGGGCTAGTTCAGTACAAACATAACTGGTAAAGGGCCTTAGCTGTAGGTGGGCACCACATTGTATAGATAATTATAATTGGACGTCACTGGATTGATTAGTTGGGGTAACTATCCCCAAAACAGACATACCCTCTGGTAATTTAACATAGCTATTGAAAATGGCCATTTATAGTGAGTTTTCCCATAAAAAATGGTGATTTTCCATAGTTATGTTAGTTTACCAGAGGGTACTTCAGGTTGCTCTCTTTTTCGTTGAGATTGTTTTCCAGACGCGAATGATGATACCCGGGCAAAATCCACAGTGCCCGGATGTGAACTAATTATATTGATTCTGATGTTGCTGATATCATCAAATTTATATCACTACACATATCACTATACATATGTATATACACATTTGACGGTAATATGAATCATATTTCTCTAAATGAGGTATCCCCAAGAACATTGGCTTTCTTAACCTGTTCCAATGACATCGGCTGGCCGCTTCGATCGGGGCTGAGATTTGTTTGCTGACCATGCAGTTTGACTGATGACCTACAGTTATGGCCCAGAACGGTTATAATGTGGGTAAAACAGGGTAAAACAATAATAAGTCATCCCCCAACTAAATCACCATAAATAGGTGGTATAAACCATTCCCACATGGGTGGTTTATTATTGTTTTTCCCACAGGTTACAGTGATTACAACTCCTGCAACTAAGGTTATATATCATTCTAAGCCAGTTATAACTATAAGTGTAAGAGTTACCCTAGGGTAGACATACAAGAAGATATGGAAAAGCCATGGTTTCCCAGTTCCCGGTGGATTTTCAACACTCGAACTGTAAACGTTTACAGAAAAGTACATGTTCAGATTGTTCAGGGCGAGGGTATCTACAATGTGAGGCCCCCAGTTATGTTTATTGGTTTATAAGCCCCAGTAACTATAGTTATTTGCGTACCATAAACCATTGGAGTTATAAACCAACTTAGATATCTTGGGGGCCTCACATTGTAAGATTGGCCATGAACATCCACCAATTTTCGCCGAACATGAGAGGCTTGAATCCAACAAGGCCCTGAAGTTACTGAAATAGGTTCTTAAACAGTGGTTTCACTGCACTAAATTGAACCATATTTTAATGTGATATATATATATATATATATATTATATATATTTATGTTGCTTATTTATATTCCCTTGTTTCATTACTTAAACCCTCTCATTTGACTCATTTGTGTATGTTACATCAGTTCCATCCTTTTTGTGCGCGTGTCAATTCCATGGATAATAATCTGCAATCCACCATTTTTGCTCGTTTCCCTCTGGTTATTTAACATAGCCATGGAAAATGGCCCACTTATAGATGGTTTACCTATTAAACATTGGATTTTTCCATGGCTATGTTAGTCATAACCAGATGGTAAGTCCATATTTGTTGTTGTTTAAATCACCCTTTCCCATGGGATTTTGTGGGTTCTTGGGGGAATCTGAGTTAGTAAGGGGGTAGTAGCCAGAATAGGCCATTCATTTATGGTTTGCACATGGGTTACAGCTCTCTCTCTCTCTCTCTCTATCTCTATAATATATATATATATATAAATATTATACACATCTAGATTTTATACATATACAGGTTCCAAATTCACTATTCCTTCTTACTTCAATGCCTCACCTTCTATTGCTTTGGCGTTCACGCACAGGATGAGTGGCAAGTCCTCATGACGTCCCTCCGTCGGGATCTTTTGTCGGAAGTTGCCAAGTTGGATTCCTCCCTGCGAGGTCGTGCCTTGGACGTTAGTAAAAAAAATGCAGATCCCCCATTGGTAACCAGTGGATACCAGTGGAACTATAGGAAAACCATAGGACATATACGGAAAATTATGATTTAATAGGAAAATATCGGGAAAATGATGATTTAGCCAACAACATCTAGGGAAAATTCGGTGATTTGGCCAAAACACATCTAGGAAGATCCATGACGTTGTCCTTGGTGACGTTACGGCGCGCAACCCCTTGAAAGATGTAATATTGATTCATCAGAACATGATGTTCTATGCTTATTACAATAAAAGACCGTCCATGACTGGGAATGGCAACCATACCAACTATAAAAATGGTGATGAAATTGGGGGAAGGTTTATAACATTATTATATTTTACCAACATAATTATTTATATGTTTGTAGGATTTTGTCCTGACCCATCTTTTTTTTGGCGTGCTTTCGCCACGGCACCCTCTGCAGAATGAGGAAAATGAACCGTGAGATTGTGGGGTTTTCGATGGGTTTCGTAGCCATCCAAACAGATTCAGAAAAGCTTCAGCCATTTCAGCAGGATTTTATGGGTGTTTATTCTTTGAGGATGGTTGCTGTTTTGTGGACATACAAATGTATGAAGGAACATAGAAACGCATAGAAATCCGAAAAAATTGGGAGCCCTAGTTCTGAGTGTATTTTTAACACCCATTATATATATATAAATATCATATAGGTACAATTGCCGTAAAGCCATGTAAAGCCTACGTTATTGGAGTTATGTTCACCAGCTTAGCGTTCTCGTAAACGGGAGCTCACCCTCGCCGCGCTGAATCCTGAGGCTTGTCGGTGCTGGTGGAAGAGTTGCAAAGTATGCGACAGGGCAAGAGTTACTTGGTGGATGGTTGGATTGAACGGAGATTTCACTAGGGGAAAATTTGGGAATATTTGTCTATATATTTGAATTTTTGTTGTAGCAGGCTTCCACCATTTGCAAGCCAAACAAACCCAAATAGCTCTGGTTGGATGTGTATCCAATATTATATATATACCCTCTGGTAAACCAATATATATATATATATAACAAAGGAAAATCACCATTTTAATGGGAAAACTCACTATAAATGGCCATGTTCAATAGCTATGTAACAAATTACCAGAGGGTATGGGGAAAATATGGGGAACAGATAGGAAAATGGTTCAAAAACTGGGAGTAAGTCTGATATACTTGGAGATAGTCTGGAAAATCTTTGAAGGATGGTTACAAGGTGGTGCCCCAAATGGCTAACTTGGTTTATGGTGAATTCTATGGTTTATGATCGATATATCTATTGTTTATAGGGGTGATAAAGCCACTTACGACTGGGGGACCCACCTTGTTGTAGATTGGATCATCCCCAAAAACTGGACCAGCCAATGGGTATGAATTCATGGTATGATAATGGAATATATCATGACGTTATAATACGTTATACATATACAGGTAAATAGTATAAGTCCTTGAAAACTTGCTGTACCATAGTAAATGATGTTACTTTCCCCCCTTTAAAGTATTATATATATACAATATAGCTATGTTCACACAGTACGTAGTTTGTAAGGTCAGTTCTTGACTTGGATGGGGCTATGAAGCAAAGCTGGCTCCAGCAGTGAGGAGATATCAACTCAGTGTCTATGGCGCATCGGAGATGCACAAAGTGTACTTAGATGGGCCATGGGATTAGCTATAACCATCTAAGCCTAATATTATAATCCATGGGGTAAAGCCTTAGATTAGCTATAACTAGCCATGGAATTAGCTAAATGGGCCATGGGATTAGTTATAGGCTAAGGAAGCTATAATGGTTAGTAACTGGGGATTTGTTACCCCCTATATCCCACGGAAATATATAATCCATTTACTAACTAGTTAACTAACTCCATGGCCCATCTAAGTAGGGCATGTTGCGCCTTTTTCTCAGATTTTACCTGGATAACTTCTACCAGGTGGTGCCCACTCTCCTCATTTGAGTTTGGTTACTGAACTTGATTCCATTTCTGACGACCTTGAGACGTATCTGCAAGATCAGTATGAAGCTGATCTTATCGAGCAGAATGCTCGAGACTGTCAAGCCTATGAAGAATTCATTGGCGGCTCTGGCTTCTCAGGTCGTTTTTGGGACGAGCTGGACGATTCCAGCTAAAATTTGGATCAACAAAGACAATCGTTTGATAAGCTGCTCACCTTTAGGTCCTCGTTGGTTCAAAGCTGTCTTGTTCATCATGTGATTTATGATTCCATCCGTCTGAACAATTTTGAAGATTTTTTCCTGAATGTGTTCATTCTGACATCAACTATTGTCGGAAATTGGACTTTCCCCATTGTGGTGTAAGAAGAAGAGAGATTGTGAATGCTTGGTAGGCCTGGGTTGACAGATAGTTTTCCCATGAATTTCGGGTGGAAATCATCCAACGTTAGATCATTCAGGATTCGGTATTGAAAGAACCATGGTGACGACTGGGGATCCCCCATGAGACAAGAAACCCCCAAAGAAATGGCCCATGCTGAATGCCAGTTCCTTCGCTGCAGCATGCTTTCGCAGGTTCCATGCTGAATGCCGAAGAACTGGCAAAGCGTGCTGCGCAAGTGGCAGAGAGCAACAGCAGCAACAGGGCAACCTACCAATGGAGATTCAACAATGTGATCTTCTGGGTTTAACGGTTTAACCATTGAACAATGTTATTTTAATGGTGATTTAATAGTGATTTGATGGGATCTGATGATTGCATGTTTGATTCATTGGATTTATGTTTTTTTTGAAGTTTAACTAACAAAAATCAGGACTAAACATGATGAATAGGTTATATATGGTTGATGGTTTCATGTTTTTATTTTCCATAATATATGGGATAATCCTTCCCATTGACGCTTATAGTTTTCAAGATGGTTAATGGTATAAATGGAGGCAAATATGGGCTAGGAAATCGCCAGACAAAGCATATATTTCAATCAGAAAATCATTGTCGTAAACCATTAAGAAAGACATGACTGATTGGTGGTTTGGAACATGTTTTTTTTTTTACTTTCCATATATTGGGAAGAATCATTCCAACTTACGAACTCATGTTTTTAGAGGGGTAGGTATACCACCAACCAACGATGCACATCCAAATAATGCTTTGATGATGCATTCTTCGCAATCAATATGACATAATGTGGCAATAATACCTTTCAAACATGGGGGACAGAACCCCTATATAGATGATGGCTGGTTGTTTTTGCAGAGGGAAGTGAACTATCAAGTAGATTATTTTGACCACCAAACATGTAGATATCATGTTGATAAATGATTTTTGGCTGATTGATGATTGGTTACCATGGGGGTACGACCTGGTTTATTGGGGATCGGTGTGACCCATTCTGGGTAAAGCTTGGGTTGGAATTTAGTAGTGTCAACCCCGGATTTTGCTAAACCATGTACCCCTCCAATAGTCATAATATGATACTTAAATGGTACCCCCCCAATTAAACAATCTAGGGGTTATTAATCCAGGGTTGAAATTACATCTTAGTCTTTGGCTATGAAAGGGGATATCTGAACTTAACCAGCTAAACAGGCAATTATTTTGCAGATAGGTAAATCCTGCAGCTAAACAATACTGCCACCTAAACAGTCATGACCCTAACCAATCTAAGCTTGCCCATGCACTAAATGATAACGGCAGCGGGTTTTCAATGCTGCTCAAGCATAAATAAGGACTGTCAGCTAGGTTGCCTCTGACATTCAAGTAGGTGGTAGATACGATGACGGGCCCCCGAACAACAGGTAAGTTGGTTTTAGAACTAGGCTAAGCAGGATTTAAGAATATCTACGTTGGAGTCCTGGACAACATATTTTTATATTTATTTATATATATATATATATATATGTATTATGTTTTTGATTGGTGTATAAACTAACTTATAACCCCCGGGCCATTCTTCAGAATAGTGTTTCGAGGACGTTTGCTTTATGATGCTCAACTTGTAGATCAGATTCCAGGTTGCCCTTTTCTGTTTTTTCAAGGGGGTTACTATGGTCTGGTGATCGTGGCCCCAGCACCAAACCCTACTTGCAAAATGTTGTCGTGCCAGTAGTTAATGACGTGACCAAGCCACCTTTGGAATTTTCATTTTGCCAGCGTTTGTTTTGCAAAGGCACACCACAGCTTGCCAATTCACCCCGTTTGATTTTGTGTCTCTGTCTAGGCGGAGCTACGGGAACCTGCAGTCTCAGCCGGAGCTGAGTGTTGAGCAGTGCAGCGCAAAATTGCTGCCAAGGCTGGCACCATTGATGAGACGTCTTTGACGGCACCCGACGTCGACCACGCTACTGGCGATCGATTTTCGCTGTTGCGCCAGGAGCCTTTGAGTTTGGATCTCGGCAAATATCTGGAGCAATGGTTTGGAACTTTTCCGATCGGTATGCAGCCTGGCGACTTCCTGCAATTGAGACATATTGAGACACACTAATTGCTGAGAAATGCATCTGTGAGTGGAATGTTCCACCTGGTGCTGCAGCTGCCATTGATGAAAACCTGAAGAAGATGCTGCACAAGCAGGCTTACAACGAAGAGCCTCATTTAATGTCGATGGTAGAAATAGAGCCCTGATTTGAATCAAACAGATGTTTTATTAATTCAGGCGAACAACATGTTAGCACTAGGCTTCACTAGACTTGACATCTGTGAGCAAGAGGTGGAGATTGATCCAGAGAACGCAAGCAAAAATACTGATGATCATTTTTGAAACTATGTTTCCAGGAATTGGTGACACTTCAAAACCAAGTTCCAGTCATAAGTGGATATATGATATATAGCCCTAGTTATGTGGGTTATACCCCAACTTCTGGTGGTTTTAACTTTTAACCATTGGTATAGCTATAAATAACACCAACTACAGGTGAACGCTTTTTTTGGATCACAACTTTTGGGGCTCCTATGCCATAGAAGGGGGTGTCCTAAAATAGGGAGACCCCCAAATCATCCATTTGAATGGGGTTTTCCATTTTAAAACATCTATAAATGGGTATCCCCACTTATGGAAACCAAAATTTGGTTCATGATCTCATTCCGAGTATTTCTGCAAGGTTAACCCCTGCAAGTTTGTGGTGGTATCGATATGATCTTTCCAAAGTCCTCCGATCCATCGCTTCCAGCCGTGCGAGATATCAGATCATATCAGAGCCCTCCAAAAAAAAGAAACTTTCACCGTGAAAAGTTGGAAATTGAAACCATGTTTATGAACACACATCTATGAAAGCCACTCTGCTTATACCAATACTTCAACAAGACCCAGTCCTTTAAAAAAGGCCTTGGGTGAACCCTTCCTGGGAATGTTGCGCCTAAGGCACCTTGGAACAAGTGAAGGTCTTGAAAGAAACTCTGGAGTTGGGTATCAAATCCGAAATTGCAGGCAGACGGGCGCAGTCGATTCTGTCCGGAATTGGTTGAAAGGAACGTGTTCAGGAAGGTAGTGGAGCAAAAAGCATATGTTGTTTTTTTAATTGGGATACTATTTATTTTGAAATTCGTCGCAACAATAATTGCAGTTGTTGTGTTCAAGAAACATGATGTTATATTTACCAATTAGTTTAATTACATGTGTTTATCACCAGACATATATGTTGCATTTTTTATGGTTACAATGTTACATATCATTCTGATAGCCATGAACACGTTGTGTTAAGAGTCAACTACTAGTGTTCAGTAATTAATTAGTATGCATGAACTAAAACAGGACAGTTACAGTATATGTTGGTTGGTGGTACTAGTCAATATGCATTTTAAAATGTCAATATTCACAATCTATTGTAAAACGTAATGTAAACTAGTAACAACAATAACCATACCTAGTAGTAATAATAACATAGTAACACTAATAACACTAAGAACACAAATAACACCAATAACACTATTAACACTAACAATGATATTGATGATAATAATAATCATCATCATCATCGTTGTCATCATCATCATCATCATCATCATCGCCATCATCGTCATCGTCATCGTCATCGTCATCATCATCATCATCACCATCATCATCATCACTAATCATCATGATGATACCACGATGATAGCCATAATAATTTATTATAATGATAATAATGTGCCATAATGGTACAATGTTGATAATCAACATTATTCCTAATGCTAAACAATATCATTTTCGTGATCATATTCCTAATCCTCAACATTATAATTATCATACTGGTTGATTTACCATCATGATTATAGTATCATTGATTATGAACATTGATGATTAACATGTTAATAATTGATTAAACCACTAATTAACAATCATTACCATTGGTAAACTAACATAACTATGGAAAATCACAATTTATAATGGGTAAATAAACTATTTCTATGGCATTTTTCAATAGCAAACTGTTAATTTACCAGAGGGTAAGGGTTTCCTGTAAATGTTGCATCCAAAGTATCCAACACTGGCTTCAGAACTACAAGATTTTCTTCCAACAGAAAACATCCATGGAAATTCCTACAACTTAAAAAAACAACACCAACCATTACCCTTCTGATAATCAACCACTGTCCCTCCCAGGCGTCCAAGGCCTCTTCGACGATCTGACCCACCTCAAGGGCGAGCTGACCAGCTCCGCAGCGGAGGACCGGCAGCACCTGGCGTGGCGCGGCGTTCTGTTTCAGACGGGTGTTTTTTGCGGCCGAAAGGAGGGGCAAAATGATGGAAATGATGGAAATATAGGGACTTACAAGGTGGTGCCCCATAGTTAGCTAAGTTGGTTTATAACTCCCATAACTATGGTTTATGGCCCTATAGTCAATGGGATTTATAAACCAACTTATAAATGATGGAAATATGGGGACTTACCATCTGGTTATTTAACATAGCCATGGTATAGATGGCCCATAGAAATAGATGGAAAATGGTGATTTTCCATGGCTATGTTAAATAACCAGATGGTACCTAGGGAAAATGATGGAAACATGATGGAAATTGGAGGATCTACACAGGAAATGATGGAAATCCGGGGATTTCCCCATGGAAAATGATGAACAAAAATGATGGAAATGATGGAAATTGGGGACCAACTCAGGTTGCAATGTGCCTGTGCACTCCAGTGGGGGCCAACATGAGATCCTTTCCCAGCATGTTAGGATTTCGGTAAGAAACATTGGGATCTGCACCCGTGACAACAGGTTATTTACTTCGAAAACGATGGATTTTTGGTGATTTAAGGAGCAAACATGTGGAAACGTCAGATTTACCAGTTGATCAAGTGTGAGAACATGGGCACGGAAATTGGAAAAAATGTTGGATCTTGACCCAGGAAAAATAATCAATTGACAAGCAAAAATGTGGTAAACCTTGATATGGATCATTTTGTTGCAATTCATGAATAAACTAAAAGAACATCTAAACATCGAGTTGTTGCTGGGTATCCGCTCGATGACTGACGGAAGTTCCGCTCGTTCCGCTTCCTCGACGGCAGACAAAATGGGGATCCAACCAATATAACACATTAAAAAAATGGACCAGGACCATGTGAATGAACAACCAACAACTGGTCACTGGGAACGGTGGTTTGGAACCATGGAATTTTATAAGTTTCCATTCAGTTGGGAATTGTAAGCCCAACTGACGAACTCATATTTTTCAGAAGGGTGGCTTGAAACCACCAACCAATAAATTCTATTGGAATGTTGTGGGACTATTCCAGGTCAAACTCCACCATGTCATGGTTGATTTTGGCAGGGCAAAGCATCCTCTCAGAATAAATTTGCGGAAAAAACCATGCAGTAAAGTCTTTCTGTCAGAGTTTGGTGATTTCCTTACGAAATCTGGGGACGTTTCTATATTTGATGATAATGTCACCACGGTTTCCAACAAACATAAGCTGTTCTGGAGTTTGATCGTAAATTTGGTGTTTTTTTTGAAGTTGTAGGAAATCCCATGGATGTTTTTCTTGGAAAAAAACATCTTGTACTTCTGAGTGTTGGAGACATTGGATGCAACAGGAGGGAAACCCTTACATTCAAGTAGTGAAGCTTAACAAAAACAACCTATTTTTTTGGTGTCACTTAATTTTCCTCAATTTTGAAAAACCATCATCTTCAGCCATTTTGACCGGTGTGACATTCTGCAGTGTTTTCTGGAAACTCTCAGGTCTGCCTTGGCGAAGCTTCAAGTGCTTCAAGAGGAGGTTTTTCAGTTTCGGGGGATGATCCAAGTGGGGAAAAAATGATGGTTCTACCCTCTAAACATACAAACAACTATGGAAAATCACAATTTTCAATGGGTAAATCCTACGAAAATGGATGATTTAAGGGATAATAATGGGACAAACGTGGAATAATCATGTGAATATTTGGATTATCCCCTGGTAAACATACAAAAAAACTATGGAAAGATCCACCATTGCTGAAGGGTAAATCAACGAACTTTCTATGGCCATGTTCAATAGCAACTGCTAGTTTACCAGAGGGTAAATAGTTTAGAGGTTTCCTAAAGTGGTGCCAATTGGTGCCATGTTTATAGGCTTTTCCATTATCAAATCATATAAAATTACCCATGTTTAAGGGCTCCCCTATTTATGGAAACCCCCAATTGGCAAGTGATGAACATGACCATAGTTTAAACCAGTTGAGGATGGTTTCCAAAAAGAAATGATCCGGGTATTGCGACCTCACTGGAATTATATAGCCGAACTTTTCATAGTAGTGAATTGTTTAAAATTACCGAGATTGATATGATGGATATCTTATTTGATTAATGGGTTAAAATTTGACATCCTTACTTTTGGTAATTTACCGTAAAAATTGATGTTACCATAATTAGTAATTCAATTTACCAGGCCGCAAAACAATATATTTTTACTTTTCTTGCGGGGATGAATGTCCAGTTACCAGCTATTGTAGGGTTGCTCCAAGTCCTTGTACGTACATGATTGCCACAAGAGCTGGAAATTTATGATGCATGTTTTTTTGCAAGCCTGATAGTTGTAAGCCAGCTTTTATGTGGAATATTCCCAGCTATTTACTGCTTGTAATATATATATATATATATATATATATATATATATATTATATCATCTACATATACATATATACATTTTATATATATATATATATATACAGTATTATTATCCAATATCAGTGAGTAACGACTCGAGATGCCTAGAAAATTCACATCCAGTCGTGTGGACGACTTGATTCAATCTGGGATCCACCATCTTGAAGCTCGGTAAATCAACGAACTAAATGGGACATTGCCAGAGGGTAACAATATAACACACACATATATATATATATATATATTATATATATGTACACAATTCTAGTTATAACATATATTCTTTGTATAATATAAATATATATTTTTTTAATGTTCATGATGTTCATGGAACATAAGTATGGAACTGTGTAAATTGGATTATAACTATGGGGCAATAAATGGGATTACAACTATGTCCCGTTATATATATATATACAAAATTACATATATATATATATATAAAAATGGAACATAACTATGGGACAATCATGGGATTATGAACCATATGGATTTTTTTGGGGGATAATCATGGGATAATAATGTGAATATTGGGATTATCCTCTGGTAAAGGTTAACAAAAAAACTATGGAAAGATCCACCATTTTTAATGGGTAAATTAACTATGTCTATGGCTATGTTCAATAGCTATGTAACAAATTACCAGAGGGTGACTTAAAATTACATGTGTTTTACAGTTAGCGACTTAGTGTTTTGATGTTTTTTAGGGTACAGTGATTTACCGACACAAAATTACCAAAAGTCATCAAAAGTCAAGCTTTACGGAATCAACAAGCCAACGAGTTATATATATTCAGTTTAGGAAACTTGACTGTTCAAGTCGGTGATGGTTTAGGAATAACTAGCAGTTTGGATTAACTGTAGAATAACTGGAATAATAGAACCATTCCACCATCCTAATCCAACCATTCAAGTGGATGGGAACTAGCAGCCGGAATCCATTTTCCAAAGATACTGTTTACAAGAATCATGATTGTATACCTTTCTTGACTTCCATTCTGCAATAGCATCCTTTTTTACACAAGGTGGTGCCCCCTAGTTATGAGTTACTTTATTAACCAATGCCCCTGCAGTGATATCATGACCATAAGCCCAGCACTTCATAACGCCACCTACAATGTGGTTTTTCTGCAGTTATGTTGGTTTAGAATCACCCCATAAATACTAGTTCGTTATTTGCGTCGCATCAACCCAATGGTTATTGGAGTTAGTTGACTTGCGATCCGTGTTTGCCAACAAAAATCCCATGGATTCCCATGGAATCACCCCTGTTATTGCTTGAATGAAAACTAGTTCGATTAATATCACCGACAAAAAAACAGGTTGTGAGTTATTGGAGTTATCTGGCCCCTAAAAACTTAGTTTTATCATGTTTTATCATAAATCAGCTATAAATCCCCATAAAAAAACCCACATTTTCCGGGTTTCCTATAGGCTTTCCTTAGCGATTCACGGGGTGCAGCACCTTGGTCGCAGGTGGCGTCCTCCAGCGAGGAGGCCAAGACTTTCCTGCGGGATGGCGAGGTGAAAAACAAAAGCGCCTCGGAGAAGGGAGGCGTTACCATCATGTCTCCTCGGTTAAACAGGGTGGCAAAATAATTAGGTAGCATTTGGGTAGCTAAATAGGTGGTTAAATAGTTCATAGGTGGTTAAATGATGTTAAATGTGTGTGGTTAGACAGGTGGTTAAATATAGTTGGTTAAATAGGGTTCCGGGTTCATAGCTGGTTAAATAAATAATAAGGTACTTAAATAGGTGGTTAAATAGGTGGAAACCAGACATCTGAGAAACTAGTTATTTTACCATCATTTCACCAGGTATTCCCATATTAGTTCACCATTCGAAAACATCATTTTTTTAAAATGAAATTCCCTGGACAATGGATGGAAATTGATATTTTTGAATGGTGATTTAATATGAATTTGCAATTTTTTATAGGTGAATTCTCAATTTTTCCATGAAATTCTCTAGAAAACTGATGGAAACTTCCTCCCAGATATGGCATGATAGGTGGCTGATTTTTTTTTTGCTCACCCCACGGCGAGCGATAAGTCGATTATAAGCCAGTTATAAATGGGATAAGTATGGGGATTATACAGTTAAGGCCCTTTACCAGTTATAAGTACTGAACTAACCCCATTTATAGAATGTATAATCCCATTTATAACCAGTTATATCTAATATATGGCCATAACTGTAAGTGGGATAATTAGAGTTTATCCCACTTATGACCCCAGTAATCAGTACTAATCAAATGGTGAAGATTCCCAGTTATAACATGTGAAAAATCCCCGGTTATAAGTAATAGTTAGAGTTAATCCACTGATAACTGGGGTTCTAACCACCTACGATTTGTAGGATGATCCACCAGAGAATTTTTTCAGCTTGTCAAAATGAGGTGCCGTGGGTGGAGACTTGGGTACCAATTCAAGAAGAAAATTTGTCAAACGGCGGTGTGTCAAAACCTTGTACCCCTGGTGAACCCCAAAATAGCTGGTAAATGGATGTTCATTCCCCTAAAAATGGTATTAATAGGTATTGATCCATACCCAAATATGTTCCATGGTCAAAATTACCCTCTGGTAAACATACAAAAAACTATGGAAAACCACCATTTTTAATGGGAAAACTCACTATTTCTATGGCCATTTTCAATAGCTATGTTAAATTACCAGAGGGTATGTGGGATTATGATCTCAACTGGTTGCTGTTTAGCAATTTGAAACCAGTAGACAGATTAGATTATCACAGTGTTTTGGAAGTATAGTACCTGTTGGCTTTATGGTAGGTATATCCATATAGTTATATGGCTGAATACAAACCGCCAATAACAAGCATAACTGGGTGGCATCAACTTGCAAGTATTGGAGGGTTTAGCAACACATTAGATTATCAATGGATTGATTTGCAAATAGGGGAAACATATGGAGGAAACCATGTCTTTTGCTGTCAAATAGAGGGGGGTTATTTAACATAGCTATGGAAAATGGCCCATTTACAGATGATTTTCCCATTAAAACCCTCCATTTATGAGGAATTTTACATGGCTATGTTAGTCATAACCAGATGGTACATCTTGTGGCACGACGTACCACGACGTACGTGGCGAGTCTCCGTAGGTGGCGACTCGTCCCAACAGGATCTGGTGGGTCGAAAATGTCGATGGACGATCCTTTCATGATCATCCTCTGGTAAACATTTATGAGCCACGTTTACAACAAACGAACTGGAAAGATCCACCATGCTATGATATGCTATGTATGGGTAAATTATGGTAAAATCACTATTTTTTGGATAAATGGCCATGTTCAAGTTCGCAAAGTGTAAACGTTTACCAGAGGATAATCCTCGGCGACCCGTATTGTTTTCAGCAGCGGAAACGAGGTGCTTCATCCCCAATTCGTCTCGCCTCTGGTTGATCCCTCTGTTGATGACATCCCAAGTGTCCACATCAAACCCATGGTAGCTGGAGAGAAAAATGTGTATCAATGGATTATAGATTACTATAAATGGATTATATAGATATAGATAACATATATATATATACCTACAAGATTATATAATTTATATTTAGATGCATGGAAATAGCTACAGCCTTATGGCCTTATGGCATATACTTGTGACTTGATGGTTTTTATCCACGCTGAAAAAACACTTATTTCCCATCAGACTTCCACCGGCATCTATAATTCAGTTGTAAATTGACGGTTTACCCACGATGTATTTACTCTCTGCTAAACTAACATCATAGCTATATTAGCTATGGAAAATCACGAGTTTTATATAGTAGGTAAATCAACTATAAATGGTCCATTGCTGGTAGCAAACTGTTAGTTTCGTTGTCACCGGTGCTTTTGTTCGCTGCTTCTTCGTCATGAGGTGTGGAAGACCGGTGCAAGCAGCAACAAGAGATGCCACTGGGACGGCAGATAGGAACGATAGGAACGATAGGAACGATAGGAACGATAAGAACGATAGGAACGATAGGAACGATATAGGTTTTCCCCAAAAAAGAGAGAAACCTATAGAACGATAGGAATGATATATCCCATATGCTCCATGGTGCTGGAATATTTACCTACATTTACCCCAAAAATTGCCCAGTTTTGTAGGTCAATATTCCAGCACCACGGAGCATCTGGGTATAGTTTTGGGAACGACAAAAATGTTTTACCCCTGGAATGATAAAAAGGGAAACCTAGCGTTTTGGGGGAAAGTGTAGGACTATAATAATGAAATATATATATATATATACAAGGTGGTGCCCCATAGTTAGCTAAGTTGGTTTATAACTCCAATAACTATGGTTTATGGCAGATATAACTATAGTTAATGGGGTTTATATACCAACTTATAACTGGGGGGCACCATCCTGTATATCATCTCCAAAAATGTCACAATCAGAAACCCGGGATGTAACGGACTCTTTTGAGAACATACTTGAGTTCTAGATGATTTGGGAAATATATATGTTCATTTTATTTGTTTTGCAATATTAAACAATAGCAGTTCAGATTTGGGAATTTTGGGAATGTTGGGGTGATTTATGTTGTTTTTCATCTATCAACCAATAACGTTGGGGTGTGGAAACATGGTAATTGGCTATGCAACATTGGGGGAAGGGATTATTACCGAAAAAGTATTGGGATATATAAAATCACCTGGAGAACTTATTGATCAATCTTGGAGAACGTATTGAGAACAATGAAAAATCATGTGAACTGAATACAAATGAACGTGTTTGATCTGCAAAACAAATGAACATATATGGACTTGGAAAAACATTAAAAACAAACTAGGAAAACAGTAACAAACTGAAAACTGTTCATCATATCGGCAAATGCGGGACGACACGGAAAGATATGGAAACATACAGAAAACAAGTCTAAACACAGAAACATGTTGGACAACAATGGAAACACACATGGAAACAAATGAAGCATGTGAAAAGTGAACGCACACAGAAAAAAACAGGAAACAACATAGATGGAATCAGTTTGTTTTGGCAGAAAGAACAAAAATTACAATCATACATGATGTTGTCGTAAAAAATGGAATCCTAAATCACATCGTCAATTGTATTGTATGGATAGATTAGAGCAACCTAATTGTGGATTCATCGTAGTTTTTTATTCCAGACAGCTGGATATCAAACTACTAAAAGACAATACACTTAAGCAACATGCATGAAGTGTGGATATGGAATTTGGATATGGAAATTCATCATCAGAAAACGGCCAAAAGGCCACCAGAAGCACAACCCAAGGCCACCAGAAGCCACCCAAGTGGCTGCACCGCTGCTCGAGCAGAAAGCAGATGGACAGGATGCCAAATCCACGGCGACAGCAGACGAGATTTCAGCAAAGGCGGTGGAACACCTCAAGACAATGTTGAACGCACCAGCGTCACTGCCATGGTCCAGCAGGCACATTGACTGCTATGCCCTGCTATGGGCATAAGACCAGGAGACAGTTTCGCAGGCACATGATCTTCGGATACTCCGCCTGATCCTGCGATTGAGCGCTTCATGCTTGAGCAGCAGTTGGTTGATCCAATGCCATTGTCATCAAGCCCTTGGGCCCAACATGGGACAGACAACGGCTTACCTGCTCGAGCTGTGCACCACATGATGTCGCCAAATTTAGCAACATTGCTTTGTGAATAAAAAACAGGTAGGGCTGTGAAAACATCAAGTAGATGAGCTGTGAGAGCGCTGAGACAGTGCTTAGTGAATAAAACACGGGTAGGGCTGTGAAAACATCAAGTAGATGAGCTGTGAGAGCGCTGAGACAGTGCTTAGTGAATAAAAAACACGGGTAGGGCTGTGAAAACATCAAGTATATGCGCTGTGAGAGCGCTGAGACAGTGCTTAGTGAATAAAACAAGGGTAGGGCTGTGAAAACATCAAGTAGATGAGCTGTGAGAGCGCTGAGACAGTGCTTAGTGAATAAAACACGGGTAGGGCTGTGAAAACATCAAGTATATGCGCTGTGAGAGCGCTGAGACA
>Ga0126342_10006862_pt1 | contig 20267 bp, 20 predicted proteins | sample Cyp1metagenome_FD_92528 | JGI IMG/M metagenome (GOLD analysis project Ga0126342, IMG submission 92528) | Coral microbial communities from Lord Howe Island, Old Settlement Bay, Australia - Cyphastrea 1 metagenome | ecosystem: Host-associated > Invertebrates > Cnidaria > Coral ...
GATGGGCTAACATAGGCCCAAGATGAGCAAACATAGCCCCAAGATGGGCGCAACATGGGCCCAAAGATGGGCTAACATCGGACCAAGATGGCACAAAATGGGCCCAACAACCAACAACCAACCGCCAACCACCAACAACCAACCAGCCACCAACAACCAACAACCACAACAACGACCACAACCACAACCACAACCACAACCACCGCAACAACAACAACAACAACAACAAGAAGCAGGTCAACATAGTTGGGCCCCTGGCCGGCTGTCGCGCGTAAGCGCTTAAATAATGATTGTTAATGATTATTAATGATTGCTAATTAGTATGTTGAAAAGTATTTTCCGGTATTCCCATTCTGAGACAAATGCAGTGTGATGCGTCTCGATTCAAGATTGAAGACTGAGGAAAAAATGGAAAAACGATTTCAACGTCTAAACATGTGATGAAGTTCAAGTTCAACTGCTCAGTTCGTCCTTTCCGGACTTTCGACGTCTCTTTCGATCCTGAATCGGAGTCGACTTGTCGGATTTTGTACAGATGGCACAGCATCCGATGTCGATGTCGACGTCTGGCCTCTTTGGTCCTTTCTTTCCGGTTCCGGTTGGTTTTGCTCGTTTTGTCTTTCCCATCTTTCCCATCTTTCCCATCTTTCCCCTTCTCTTTGCCTTTCTTTTTGACTTTTTCCTCACAATGTGCAGCAAGGAATGACCTTGCAGAGAATCGAAAACATTGAAAACCAAATCGACTTGTTCTCCTCTTTTTCCTCTTTTTCGTCCTCATCATCCTCGTCATCCTCATCCTTCTCCTGTCAACTTTTCCAAGGGCACAGGAATCCACACTCGAAAATCGAAGAGCCGCAACTTCAAAGCTGTCAGGCCATGTCAAGCCTCATCTTCTGCTTCGGTTGACTTGGATTTTTTCTCTTTGTCATCCTGAACGTATGAGGACAGCCTGAACCACAACTGGCATCCAACCAAATGAATCCAAATGAAATGATAAACATCCATGATGAAAACAAAAGGTGGCACTGTGGCACCAAATATTCGCAGTTCGTCCTTTGTCTTCTTTTCCTTTGCCTAAACATGCTGCTGTCAAGGCTGTCAAAGAACAACAGAAAAAACAAACATCATGAGGTATCCATGAGGTATCCATGAGGTATCCATGAGTATCACCGTGTATCAGCGTCGCACCTTGGGTTTCACTTCCACCTTGAATCAGGCACTAGGCACTATGGCACTATGGCACTGTGGCACTATGAACAACACCTTGGACTTTGTTTTAACGTCTTCAAAATGTCAGTCAACTTGCAAACTGTGTTGACCAAAATTTCGCTTCAGCCATGGCCAAACCAAGTGGTTTTAGGGACGACGGCATGACACTTTGAGCTTTGGGCCATGTTTTCCAGGAATCGCGTCACCAGGCTGAGCAGGATAAGGGACATGGACATGTCACCATTGTGATCTTTATATGGAAATCTATGGAAATAACATGCATATAACATACATGCGAAGACATATCTTTATGAACGGGTAGATCTATGGATATACAAGTAACATTATGTGTATATTATATATATATATATGAGTCTATGTGTGTGTGAGAGTGTATGTATATAAAGACCCATATGTACTTCACATCTTTGCATGTACGAATTGGGGAATGGAATCAAAAAATCACAACCATCCTAGTCCCAGGAATCGTTCACAATGGTTCGTATCATGGTTCGTATCATGGTTAATGTTCAATATTGATTGAAGATATATGATATAAATGATATTAAATGATATAAATATAAATATACAGAACGTTTAAAGGAAAAAAAACTATCAGAACTCGTGGCCATCTCCATTTTTGGCCATCCCGACCGCGAAATCCAAAGCCTCGGCAGTTTCTCCGGAGCCAACTGGGCATCCTCCGCATCCGCAAAGGATCCACCATGAATTCATGGAAAAAATGGTGAGAAATGGTGAAACATCATCAGTAAATCATGTCTGTTTAAGTCTGTTTAAGTCTGTTTCATCATTTCTGTTTCATCATTTGTTTGGATTATGTCTTGGATCATGATGACTTCGACTCATGGAAAACCCTCCCAGATTGGATACGGTACAAGGTTGTGTCTTCCATGTTTTAACGTTTCGGCTGGAGATCTTTTTGCCCATCCAGTCTTTGGTCCTTCGGAATCTTCTCTGCCAAGTTGGAATCCTGACATAAACTGACTCAAATCAACAGCTTCAAAACCATAGAAACAACTTCTGACTGCAACTTTCAATGATCTTTAAATATATATACAGATTAAATATTATATTCATCTTCCCATATCTTCCCATATGTTTCCATCTTCCATACATCCCATCTGAGCGCAGCTCGGATTTCAGGAACTTGGTGTGTTTCCGCAGCAGCTCCAAGACCTTCAGGAACTCCTCCCTCTGCGTCTTGGCATTTCGCAACAGGGCGGACACACTTTGCTCCCAAGGCTCCTGGATGGTTTCAACATGGGGATTCTATGGGGATGTCATGGGAATATATCCAAACATATCCAAAAATCATGGGGATGTCATGCAAATACACTGCACAATGATTTTTTCACATGAAAAAATAACGATCACATTTGACAAAAATTGTTCGAACAGCCTCTAAGGAGGAAGAAATATAGGTTTGCGACGTCACTATTTTTGGATATCTATCTCCTTTTGATCTCCATTTACCCGGTAATTTCCCATTCATAGAATTTCATAGATGTCATTTACCCTGATTTGCCCATATCATGGACTTCCTATTTGATGATTTTCCCATGATTTGCCCATGGATTTACCCATTTCCATGGCATGGCCACCATGGCCACCATGGCCACCATGGCCACCATGGCCACCACCACTCCTCAAAGGAGGCTTTGCGCAAAGCGGAGGTGACAGCAGCAGCGTCCTGGTGAGAATCCAGTCGTTCACGGGAAAATACGCAGATCATCTTATATCAAACATGATTAGTTCCGCAAAGAATCTCTTCACTGGTTTTTGTTCCGTATTTTTTCCGTTTCCAGCTGAGTTCTGCCTGTTGAGCCTGAGCAGCATCGCTTTGCCGCTCGAGAGCTCGAACCCGCTCCTGGTGCGTTCGTGCCCGGCAGTGCTTGTGAATGGGATGATATCTTCCCTATCCAAAGTTATCCAATATCTATACTGCGCATAGAGTTAGTATAGATATATATGAATATATTGATACACTCGTGCTTCAACTGTCAGGCAAACTTGAAAAAATCATCATCAACTATATTGTTTTCAGGGTATCAAAAGAATTTCCTCAAGTTTCGAATCATCTGAAAACACAGCAAAAGATAGAAAAAGGGATCATGAATATTCTGAATATCTCAATTTTCAATCATATCATCTCAGATATCCAATATATAATTTTATAATACTATATATATATATTACATATATATGACATATATCCAGCATATATCCACGAGATCTCTGGACTCCACGGAGCTCCTGACAACTCCAGGATTCCAAGGAGGATCTCAGGTGATCGACACATTGTGCCAGGCCATCCCAGGCCAACACCTCGGTAAACCAACGGTTGAACCAACGGTTGAACCAATTGTGTTGAACCAATTGTGTTGGCCTGGGACCAATTGATCCAATTGGAATCAATTGGAATCAATTGGATAAATGAGATTCATTGAGATTCTGATCTCATCAGGATCACAATATCATTGATTTATGATCAATATGTTTTTGCGATTTGTAGGGTTTTTGTAGTACACATTGATGTACATGGATACATATCACAATGTCTGTAGTATTCTATAGTAATTAATATATATATATATATATGAGTCTGTGTGTTTTTCAGAAACAATTGAAACAAATATAGAGAGAGAACTATGGACCACCATGAAGATCATTACGAACATTGTTCTATCTTGGAATATATCATGAAATACGTTGTTCGATGCTGTTTAAGCTGTTTGCATCTCCTGAGTCGCCCACTTCAGCTGTGTCCTGGCCAAAAGTCAATGCAATGTCATGTTCGTATTACAGTAACCAATACGACATTGCGTACCATTCATATTCCATCCAAATACAATTCAAACACAGAAATATACAAACATTTCATTGTTGCGGTACTACATTGTGATACATCTACACTAATCATCTACTAATCATCTAAATCTAACCATTGATACTAACACTGATAATCATTGATATACTAATGTTCATCTACTTTCTTCATCTACTTTCTTCATCTACACTTTGTCACTATATGTCACTATGGTCACTGGCCCCGGGCTGGGCTCCGGCGGCTCCTCTGGCATCACAGCCTGGACCTGCAACAGCTGGGGCTTTGCAGAAATCGACACGACACCATGTAACAAACACGGTAACAAATGTATCATGAAATATCTATCAATATAGATATCGATATATCTTGAATTTCCATATCTTCATCAAAAAGTGAAACAAATCCGAAAATCTGTCAGTTCAAACATGTTGAAACCCTGCCTGATGCCAAGCCGCTTGCCGAACTCCTCCCTTTGACTGAGCCCATCTGCAGTGGATCACCAGCTGATTGTGATGGTTGAAAAAAAACAACTGTCTGGTAAAGTCAATCTTGATGGTTTATGATGGTTAATGATGGTTTATGATGGTTTATGACATTGGGCTTGCGGTTTACCACATTAAACTTAGAGCTTTGAAGCCAGAGAACTCCCTGGATGCACCTACTACACTCACTATAAAGATTATAAAGTCACTAGACTCCGGTATACTCCAGTTTTGCTGCACTGGCACACCGTTTTTGGCGCGCACCGACATTGACCATCGTTGACCATCGTTGACCTCTTTCAATCTCATGCATCCAGCCAGGGCTCATCCAACAGATTCGAAAAGGTTCTGAAAGCAGCGCTTTGTTTCCGCAACTTTTGGACCATTTCCTTCTTTTGTTTTTCAAATTCCGTCTTCTCCTTGGTCATTTGAAGCTCCAACTGTCGATTTCGTTCTCGAAGTCCTTCCATTCGTTGTTCGATGGAGGCAGACTGACGATAGGCCTCATCCAGTTGAGCTTCGAAATCTGCCTTTTGATTTGTCAAAAGTTGAGCACATGATTTCTGCGCCCTTGAAGCTCTTAGTTGTTCCTCTGCTACTGCTCGGCTGGACACGGCATTGCCACGGCGTTTAGCTTCCAAGGCATTTCGCTGACTTTGCCAATGCATCTCACGAGTTTCGTTGATTTTGTCAATGATCAACTCATCTCGACGACGCTTCGCTTCCTTCGTTTCCTCTAAAGTTCTGGCCACTGCAGCATTGCTCTCGGCAGCTGTTTGCATCTCATCTTGCAACGTTTCAAATTCCGATTGCAAGAACTCGTGTTGTTCACGATGTACAAAGGCCCGTTCATTCTGTTCGTTCACCAGCAACTCAGATTGAAATGCTTGAAGTTCTGAAATCAATCGCTCCGTGTAAACGCATTCAGCATCTCTTTCCTGAAATGCCTCTTGTAAAGACAACATACTTTCCTGTTGAAGTTCAGCTTGTGACAAATGTCGCATGGCTTGACTTTGCAACGCCGCTTCTGCTTTCGCAGCACTCTGTCTATGAATCTGAACTTCATGAGATGCTTTCCGCAGTTTCAGCTGCAAATTTTGAATTACATGCAATGTCTGCAACGCATCATCACCTGCGAACTCGCTGAACTCGCTGAACTCGCTCATCTGAGTCATCGGCATCACCAGCAAAGCGGCACAACGCCATGCGTCGGCTGACTTTGGCAGACATTAGCGATGGGGCGAGCAAATCATGAAGCTTTCTCATGCTTTCTCAGCACCTTTCAAGAATACCCATAGTAAGTGTCTTTCACCATAAGATGCTTTTGGTCTACACTATGTTCTTTTGATGTCTGTCACTGCACTCAGAAGTATCTCTATCATTTGAGTCACAAACTCCGAATTGAGGAGCAAATTCACGACAAAACCAGCAATCTCTTGATACATGTTGATGCACGTTGATGCATTGCATGTTCAGGATTTCCATCCACCAAATCCGAGTCTGCACTACAGTTTAACAGTTTAACAGTTTTCAACATCACAACTTTTCACAACTTCAGTTTTTTTCAACAATTTCCATCCTTCAACATTTCCATCTCTTCCATCTCTTCCATCCTCAGTCGGTTTGGATCCGCCGTTTTCTTCGGCGGTAGCTCCACCGATTTTTGGTTCAACTAATTTTAATCGGCGCTGCGCCAGCGCCCTCCGAGCGTGCCACCTGGAAGAAAAGTGGGACCCTTTCCATTGGATACATAGGAAAAAAACATGGAAAAAAACATGGACAACACATATGCGTTCTTTTCTTTGGGTTCAATTTTGGGTTCTGATTTTGTTCAAACATCTTGGGCTTCAAAGTCAAACGACTCGGGACTGAAGTTGATTTAACTTGATGTAATTTGATTAAAACAGCCGACATGGTCAGGATTCTACTAGAAAAGGCGAAATGTGGATGAGCGTGTCCAAAAAGACCGGCCTGTTCATGTTTGAAACTTCGAGCAAACGGCGCATCCCCAAGTCTTGGTTGTTTCATTTCGTTTATCTGGATAAACGAAAAAATGCACTCAAGCGCAAATTGCCGGACCCCTCCCAAACATGGTTCAACCATTCTGTCTACAGCAAAACTGGCAAGCTCAGTCACCTTCGCATGCCAATATCCCCAATATCTCCATGAAACATTCCTAAATATTTTGGAACTCAATTTCTGATTGATTGATTGATGTATCAACCAGTATTTCCCGTATGTTTCCCACATATTTCCCATATATCCCACCTGGTAAGTTCTGATTTTTTCACTCCAGGCCTCAACTTGCAAGGCCTTCTGCCACCTGGGGGAGGTGCCATGCCATTGCCTCGGGAAGTTCATGAGATCCGTCATGGATTCGTCATGGATTCGTCATAGGCCTTAGGAATTCTTGGGTTATGTCGTATAAATGATATCTGATATATATATATATATATATACACAGATATATACAGTATATAATATATTTATATGTATGTGTGTGTGTGTCAGATATGAATGTTACATGAATGTGAAATAAAACATGATGTCTTGTAGATGATGTGCCTTACGTTTTCTTCTTCTCAGCATCTTCATTTGATTTTGGATTATGTTCACGAGCTGTTACTAGCTGGTTTCTTTCTAGATGTGTTTGATATATGTTGATACCCTTTTCCAAAAATATCGGCAATTCGACCAATATCTTCAGAGTGGTGGCTCGTATTTTTCTGAGGATTCCAATATATTCCAATGTTCACAGTAAACTATGGCAAAATCACCAAGGCGGCAACTTGGAGTCGAAAAGAGCACGCCGTAAGGTCTGCGGAAATGCGCCAGCGGAATCACAGCAAAAGGAGGTGGCATTCACACAAAAATCTAGGACAGAAAGATCTGGGAAACATCAATCAGTTTGATCATCTAACTTGTCTAACTTGATATATGATCAAAATTGACTTCATCAGCTGTAGCAAATCCTTGCTGCGTGTGACATCTCCACGTCTGGGTCCTGCAAATGTCGATGAACTTCGTGCCTTTCAGCTTTGGACCTGGTTGCAAGTTGAACAACCAGTTGAACGACTTCAGCCACCATGGTGATCTGCAGAGAATGGGGATACCACTTATGGCACTTATGGTGTATTACTACTTGATACTACTTGCATCTACTTGCCATTTTTTCCTCAGCTCGTTGCTGCGGATCTACTACTTGCCATCATGACCTGAAACTTCCTGAAACTTCGCAGTGCCCCAAAACTATCCAAATCTCAATGGCTTTGAGTCGGACCTGAATGAAGCATAGAATTTCAACGATTTCTGCAACATGGAATGCATGGAATGCATGGAATGCATGGAATGCATGGAATGCATGGAATGCACCAGTTATTCGCCACAGGTCGAAGTTTGAGAAAGGCCTTGGCGTGTCTCGGCACTTCGGCTCTTCTGAACGTGCCTCAGCAGTTTCAAGCTGGTGCAGCTTGGAATATCTTGGAATCACTTCCCGGGTTTCTCCATGTTTCCTGGTGTTTTGTTGGTGGGTTTGGTGGATTGATGTGAATTGGCTACTTCCAATGTTCAATTTGTTCAATCATTTTGTGGAAGATGTGCATTGAACGCATGATCACTCGGGCTCACCCACGGTCCTCCACATCATTCAGCTTTTCACATCTTTTAACACAACCGAAACTGCCAACAGATTGACAGACTCACAGGATCTCACAGGATCTCACAGGCAAGATACTCGACTCACTCGACATGTTTTCAATTCCTTTGCATCTCTGGAGGCCCTTCTGCTGGCTTTTGTTACATCCTGGATGAACCAACTGTTCTGAATGGAATGGAAATTGGGATCAAGTTCCCAAACAAGAAACACACTGAAAGATACTGAAAGTAGAAACCAGTAGTGAAAGTATGGAGAACTCCCGTGTCCTTTGTGTAACTTCTCTGCCTTCCACATTGTAAGTTCTCCATTTTGGCCTCTTCGGTGCTTTTCTGAGCCTTCAAGACTCGAAGAGCACAGGCCTGTTGCCATTGGCGACTTCGCTGATGGAACCGTTCAAAGGCTTCATTTACCTCCCGAGGCGAGCGGAGCCGTAGCTGTGATGGCTGTGGCTGTGCCAGCTGTGCCAGCTGCATCTGCTCTGCCAACTCCTTCTGCTTCCGCTGTCGCGCTTCATCCCATTTTTCCTCCAGCCGCTGTCGCCATTGCATCTGTCGATCGTAGAGCTCCACATGACGATGCTCATGACGCTGACACTCATGACGTGGTGTGAACTGTGAGATTTTGGGACATGAAAGAGATGAAGAAAGAACACGTCCACGAGGAGTACTCGACAATTGGGGTTTGAAAGTGCATTCTTTCAATTCTTCCTGCCTGGCTTCTTCTCTTCGAAGATATTGCCGTTTCTTTCGGTGTTCCATCCAAACTTCACCACGAGAGTGCACTTGCATCGGTCCTGGAGCACCACCTGGAACACTCAACGAAGCCGAACGAGCTGACGCCGTTGAAGTTGAAGTGACACACGCATTCGTGACTCGATCAGCCGATCTCTCTCTGTCCAGCACTCCTGGCACTCGTGGCACTCGTGGCACCTGCCGTGGCACCTGCCGTGGCACCTGGCGTTCAGCCCGGACGGATCTCGGAGACCGATCCGGGCACCGATCCGGGGATCTCACCCTCCGCGGCGTCGGCGTCCGCAGGGACCGCAGGGACCGCAGGGAGCAAATCTCGACCTCGGTGAGTTGCTGAAGTCGTTGCTGCCGCTGCTGCTGACGCATCTTGGAGCGCTGAAAGGTGTTGAGATAACCTGCCAGGAAAATCCATCACGGACTGAAGGTGTGGGACTTAGAGTGACCTTTTAAGTCTTTAAAAGTGTTCAACAAACCTCGGCCTTCATACCTCAGCGCCGTATTTTCCTCACTGTTGAATATTGTTGCATATCTATACCATTCCACGCCTGAAATCTAAGTGTCAGTGTACCTCCAATGTTCCAAGAATTCACAATTACCTCTAGACCGAAAAAACGCTTTCCCCACCTCTCAGAGTATCAAAGTTCCACGATGGCAACGGTTCCAACGTCCTGGACCTCAATCTGGAAGCTGAAGATGTGGACGTCGACGTCGACGTGGCGTAACCCTCAGGGGAAGCAGCCGCAGGAGATGGGACCGTCAGGACCTGTTTCACCGGTTCCACCGCAACTTTGGAGAGTTTCACTGAAGGTTTCACTGAAGGTTTCCGTGATTTCACCTCACATGCTGCCAATCTTTCAGGCGAATCCTTCAAGCCTTTCTTGAGTTGGGAACACATCATCTGCAACAGACTTTGTGCTTCACTGTCAAAGGTCGTATCCAAACAGGTGTCGATGGTATCTACATCGAAGTGATCTCCATGCTCGCTTTCTGCACTTCGAACACTGGCTTCGATGATTTCAATGGGACTGCAGATTGGGGTTTCAATGGCTTCCATGGCGCCAGATTTGGCAAAGCTGAACACCTCAGGACTGCCATAGTCACCATGGTCACCATGATCACCATGGTTGTGGTCACCATCAGCACCAGGATCCTCCATTGGTGCCTTTCTGAATTTTGGGAGGGGACTGTCTGGTGGGGTAGGCCATTCATCTGATCCATCCCCATTTGGCCCATCCCCATCTGGCTCCAAAGTGGTGTGCAACTCGAAATGTTCACCTTGTCCACCTTGAAGCTCCGGATCAAAGTGAGGAAACTTCGGTGGTGAAAGATCCACTTCCAAGTCCCAAGCGGGGACAGAGACGTCTACAGAGACGTCCTGTCTTTCCGGTGTTTCCAACCTCGTCTCTGGGGCTTCATCTGCAGAAGTCACATCCACCTGCCAATCAGCTGTGGAAAATCAGGAAAAGATCAACCAAAAAAACACGACAAAATCAGGTCACCTGAGGTGTTGATCTGTTGATCTTTTCCTGATTTTCTAAGTCTAAGTCTTTGTTGGTGTCATTTGCATGGATCCCTCATAATTGCCTGGGATGCTTTCCAGACATTCATTGGTCATGCTTTCATATTTGTTTGATAGTCATATTATACTATACACCATTCTTGTTGGTGATTCATCATCTCCACCATCTTTCATCTATCAAACAATCTAATTTTTAGATTTGGTGCATCTTGGTGCTATCTCCTATCATTATTTTACCAGTTGAATATCTTCAAAAAAATCGCTAAACCATGCTAAAACTATGGAAACATATCCCCATGGTTCCCACCTGCGCATCCCATTGATCTGGCTCCAGCTGCTCAAAGAGAGTGAGGCGAAATTCGATATCCGCGGCCCAGCGACTCTTTCGCTTCAACGTTTCAGTCTCCAAGGAGATCTCACCGGCCTCGGAGCTATGGAGGGTGGTAATTCGTGGTAATTCTAGTGTAAACATGTCATGTGTAAACCCAATGTAAACCCAATGTAAAACTCATGAAGATGAACCGATCTATACATTGGACCTGATTTGAAGAGAAACAGCAAAAACACGGGAATACAGCTGCAGCAAAGAGAAAATCCAGGGCCACGGGTTTTGATGTGAAGGAAATCACCTCTGAAAATGTGGGCGCTGAGAAATGAAGCCAATTCTTGGTATAGATATTCTATAGACATCTATAGATGGTAGACGTACCCTTTTTTCACACATGCTTTCAGGAACTCTCAGCTACACATATAGCAAGGTTCACGAAGCAATCCAAACCATATATGCCACACAGAGTTCTTGACACGCGCATCGGCGTCATATCATTGTGGAGATTTTCTACCCTCTCTGTAGCCTCACGTTCCTCTCCACTCAGCCCGTTTTCTGCCTGTAGCTGAAGCTCCCGCAAGGGCCGGCGAGTGGCCACAGGGGCCACGTTGGCCACATTCTCCTGACCAACGCAGGACCAAATGAGAGGAATTGACTCTATGAATTGCTGATATTCATGAAATATCATGAAATATTCATAAAAACTCTACTGTAGAAAATATACTGTATACCGACCACAATGGTATAATGGAGATGGTTTCCATATGGGGATTCTTTGCTTGTAGTGGCAATGAATGGTAATGACTGGCACTAGCTGACGATGATGCCATGATTGATGAGACAAAGGATCATGGGAGGTCCATATATTATATATATATATTTATATGCGTGCGGTCACTACAATTACACTGGCTAGAGGATGTGGCTCCTGTTTGGGGATTCGCTTCATGGCAATTAATGAAACAAATAAACTTAAATAACAATCAAGCTCCCAATTCTCTATCAATAGCCATGCAGATTTGCATGGATTTGCTAGCAGCTATGGTGTTGCGTTTGTTGCGTTTGTTGCTCCCAAGATGCTGATGGGATTTGGTGCTGTTGGTGCTGTTGCATCTTCCCTTCCAGCCCTTCCTGCCTTCCAGGTCTCAGTCATGTCGGTGAATTCGTGCATGAATTAGACTTGAACCGACACAACAGGGATTTCTGTGTTGCAACTCCGCTTTCAAGTGATAAATTCTCAAGGTTACACATAAAATCTTGCCCAGTGGACCATTTTTGTATTGCTATTTAGACTGTAGACCTCAAGGTCAAGTCGATGTCTCAAGAACTTTCTTTTGCCACCGCTGCTCTCGATTAGAAGACGGGACTGCCTCAGTTTGTTGCAATGATCGATGAAACCCATGGCTGCGGGTTGTTGGTGTATGTGTCAAACTGCTGCAAACCTCATGAATACCAAACATCCTCAAATCGAAAAACACAAATTTCATATTGGCATATATTGGTGTATGCATATGTGGATTATATGTATACATACGTCGATTAATCTGCTATAATCTGCTATGTATTAATGATTATTAATGTGTGATCAACTGCTGAGTTTGTAGGTATAATGTATAATTAATCTGTATGCAGACTTTCTTTGGGTCTTTAGCTGTTGAGTTTTGATCCACACCCGTCCAAGGGACAGTTGCAACGCGGCAGCAAGTGCCGAATCGTCAGAGAGACCCGGCGTCCGCGCCTGTGGAAAGATCCACCACCTTTCTTGGCGCTTAAAAAACCATTACAGTCACCAAGTGGATGTTTAACTTCTGTGGATTTTTTTTTTCGGATTCAGAAGTTAAACATCCACAGATGGTATTTCTGGTGGAAACTAAGGAGGCTTTCCCGCTGAAAACGTTATGCTTTTTCGCCAAGCATGTGAAAGTTGTTGTCCATTTGAGCCATGAACAATATCCCGTTGTCCCATCCCATCATACATATTGTTGGTAAATCTGTATCCCAACTATGGGCTACAATAGGTTACAAGTTATAACATTTGCAAGGATCTAAACATATCTAAACTTAGAACTCGGCTACATGTGTATATATATAGATATGTGTGTGTAACCCACATCTGTACATATCTCCCTGAATCAACCTTTCTCAACAGCTCCAGGATCGATCCACCTCAATGAATCACCTATGGAGAGGCCGATGTCTTTCGCATTCTTCACCTGTCAGGGGGAGGGGCCATATCTGCCCTGTCAGGGCCAAAGTGTAGCCATCTTTTTGGGTGAATGATATGGCTTGATAAATATGACTACTCCGACTACATGACTATACCAATACCTTTGACTATACCATCTATATGACAAATATGATGATGGTGAATGGCAAAGCCATTCATCATATTCTCTAAACAGTGAAGGGGGCTTTTCAATCCCACGATCCTTTCCACAAAACGCTAGCCCGCACTCCGACATCGATAGTGACATCTATTGCAAACTGTTGCAAACCATCATCAACTCCACATTGCTGAAATCCCCATCCCAACATATCCCCTTCCCCAGAAAAAAAGTGCAATTTTGACGGGTTTTCCCAAAGTTTCAGCATTTTCCCACCAAAATTTGGTCCAAGCACCGGCTGTGCGACCTGCGGGGTGATTTCGTCCTCCTCGGAAGCCTTGATGCCGTGCCTGTGGTGGGTGAAGGCGTCTCCCGACAAAATCAACCTGGGAAGCTGCGCAGGGATGACAAGGGGAGGGGTTGGGGATGGGAAAAGGTGGGAAAAAATGCCACGAAACATGGGACATAGATGGAAAATGTATGGAAAAATACAGGGAAAACCCATGAAACATGGGAAAACTCTCAAATGTTTAGGAAATTTTGGGGGAAAACTTTGTATTTTGGAAAGTTCGAACCTGGAGCTACCAGGTCAATGGCAATTGAGGTCGAGACAGGCTGCCTGGCTCTAAAAGGAGACTCAATTGGGGCCTTGGTGACGTTGCCATCGTTGCCCACTTCGGCAACAAATATATATATATATCTCTATGGCCCTTACGTAGCTTCTCGATTTTGGATATTGATATCATTGATATATCATTGATTACGGAATATTACGGATAGCCAGTAACATTGATCCACAAGCTCAACTGGCGTCACTTGAGAACTACACTTTGTTCCTGGAGGCATCTCTGGAGCAGCTGGTACCTGCGAGACCCATCCAGGTCCCATTCGCCCATTGAATCAACCTGACTCAACCTGCAGCGCCTGCAGCGCGCCGCACCAGCACCCGAGCCTCCTTGTCTCTATCCCAGGTAAAGCCTTGCTTTTCGTCGTCACCAGTGCCTGGAGAGTGTTCCATGTCACCAATGCACAGTTGAGAAAATATCTACATCATCTACTTCTCTATTGAATATACTATAGTTATAAGTTATATATATATATATAATATATAATTTCTAATATGGCCACAGCTCTTTGTTTCCTCAAACAGTCACCATCACCGCGCCCTGAGGCCACCACGTGGGTAGAGATCAAAAATGCAATGGGAACCGAGGCTCACAATCGCAGCCTCCGTCGCCACAAAAATGGCCATGGTCCAATGGTCCAATGGTCCAATGGTGAATGGAACTGCCACAACCATCACATTGAATTAAGATGAATTAAGTGTCATCAAATCGTGTCACTTAAGTCACTTGGATATTCGTGTGGGGACTTCGCACCGGAAAGCTGACAACATGCTCATGGCCAGGAGGGGCTATGATAAGCAGCGTCAACTCGCTCCCGGACCCTCGGAAAGTATACGGGGCCATCCAAATGCGGATGAATACCTGGCAGAAGGGAAAGCACTGCGATCCAAATCTGGCTATTGACACATCTTGACTCCATGCCAAAGCGGGCTCCCAAAAGAGATAGGCCCTGCCTTGTCCCGGCTTGTACGCATTGAGGCGAACCTGCAGCTGGAGATGACATCCATGGTTTGAGGTATTTTCATCCACTAAAAACCTGCAAAAAAATAATCCAAAATGAACAATATAGATGTGAAACCACTAAGGAATTTTTGGGATATCGTTCCCATTCTGTCATTATTTGACGATGGTTACACAATTTTACACATCTCGGTGTCTCCAGATCCTGAGCGCAGTTTTGAGTCCTTTGAGTCCTTTGAGTCCTCGACGCTGTTTGGAGGGAACAAAACGGGATGGAAAGCACCCAGGGTGCAAAGTGCATCGACCATGGTGCTTTGCCAAGCTGGTAATGCCTCGGCAAATGGAATCGGATACGGAAACTGCGGTTCAGCTTTTCTGAATCTCGATAGCGGTGGTTTTTTTTTGCCAACTGGAAACTTGAAAACTAACCTTGATGAATCTTTATAGCAACTTTTATGAGATGTCTGGCGGTTTATGATCTTTATGATGGCACCGGCATGTTGGTTCAATGCATTTTCTATCTCGTTTCAAATGCTGTGAACACCCACCAATAAGGCAAATAATATCAAATAATGTGCGAAGCATTTGCAAACAGCATGTCCGTTCCAAACCAAGAAAACCATGTTGTCTAGGTCGCATCCATAGATTACCCCACTGTTAGCCTTAGAAGACTCATTTCCATTTCTCGCCTATCCCCAATTGTTGGCTGTTAGTCTTTGCTTCCTGATCCGTATTATCCAGAAATGTGGTAATATATGGTACATTATGGTACTACACCCAACAAATTTCCAACAATATCCCATCATAATGGCCAACAACACGCTTTCAATCATAGTAGGATTTTGAGGGCAAGACATCAAACTAATCAATTACAAATAATCAACAGAAATACTAACCAGATACTAATCAACTAATCAACAATCAACCTATACTAAATCAACAATCAACTAAATCAACTAATCAACATCTAACATATAGTTAACATGTGGTTGCATCAACCTAAGCCTAACCCTAAACTAACCACATTATAAAGCCCAATTTTTCCAAACCAACCGTTACGAAGATGTCGAGTTGCTGCTTTGATCAGGCTCCTGCCACACGGGCACTGCCCTGATGAGCCAAACCTGCCGTAGGAAACGAAACGTCACCGGATGGGGAAGAATATTCCAAAAGGATTTTTAATGGGTGATTAAAAAAAAATGATTGGTTAATCTATCAATATTTATAGTTGTTTGATCAATGGTTGATATAATGATCAATAGTGATGATATGTTTGATATGTTGATATATATATAAACAGTGATATCAATATTGATCAATTTTGGAGGAAAACAAAGTTCTCCTGTTTTTGGATGAGATACGTTTGATATCCAAAGGATTACAGATGTTGTTTTGTTATTGAAATCATTGTTGAAAGGCAATGTTCTCACACGATTTTGCTTTCCATTGCTTCAAAATCTCAAGAACATCCCTCATCTCTTTCCACTTGGTTCCGATCTCTATCCGATCTCTATCCCTTGAAATCCCTTGAAAACCCTTGAAAAAAACGAGTTTTCCCAATGGCTTTCATTCCCATGGCAATGGCTGGCTTCGGCCCCGGGGATCGGCCGGGCTGCCGGCCCTTGCCGGCCCTGGGGATCCCAACTCCTGCGTGTCGCGGGTGTTCATTCGTTCCCAGTCACAGGTCTTTTCGATGATCCGTTCGAACTCCTCCACCTGTTTCGGCCTGAGCCCAGGGAGCCCAGGGAGCGGGAGCCGAGGCCGAGGCCCGATGTGAAAATGGCTCCAGATGGATCGCTAGGAAAATATATAGAAAATATAGGGAAAATGATGGAGAAAAAAATGATGGAAATTCGCAATACATGTATACAAATGTATACAAATATCAATTTGTCTACATTTGTGTCAATCTAAATGAACTTTTTTCTGCAAATATGTTCCTGTAGTCCCTAACAATTCGGTGAATGAAAGCAAAGTCCTCTGAGTCAAATCATGCGCTATGCATCTCCGTGGTTCAAACAGCAGGTCTTAAACTCTGCGATTTTCACTTCATCAAATCTTTCCGTGTGTTTCTGGTGTTTCTGGGTGCCAGTCTCCAGGAAATTCCGCACGTAATGAACGTCTTGAATCTTTCCTGGTGGGTCAAGTGAAACATGAAACCATCCCCCCACAGCGACAACATGCGACACACTCAGGATGGCAACGCCATCAACGCCATCAACGCCTGGAAGATGGTGAGGAACCCAACTGGGTTGCATCATTGGAAAAGTCTCGGACAACTTCTCCAGTTTGGAAGTCATGGCGGTTTTCATCTTGGAAGGTAACTCCTGCGACCACGTTTGCCGGGATGATTGCTGATGCTGATAAACTGTGTCAAATTTGAATAAGTTCAAAGTTCTTCAAAGTTCTTCAAAGTTCTTAATGACTTCTCTAGATCACAAAAATATACAAAAATATTATGACAGGCCACCTCAAGTTGCTTCAAGTTACCTTGTGCGTAGCAGTCCTCCAAGGGTTTTTGAGAAAGCATGGGCATAGCTAAAGTTGGTGTGGATCTACAGGCATGGAAGCGACCCACAACGCGTGGAGGCTGTTGAAAAACCAAGTATTGCCTCAGGTCGTTGGCAAATCATGGGAAATCTTGGGATATTGGCAGTCCCCAAAGGATGGTTACCAATGTTTTATTGCAGAAAAACAATTCAAATGTGCAGAAATGATGATACATCAGAATCATCAGATATATTTTCGATATATGATGATAAAACACCAAGTGTCAAACTGTAGGGGAACAATGATGATTCAATCCATAACATCCATAACATTTGGGATATTTTGGGGAGTAAAATATGTAAAATTGACAGCCGTCACTGAGCTGCGGACCACTCTCCGACCCAGGCGGCCTTGCCCTCTGGCAACTTGCCGAAGCCTCTGAAACGGTGCGGCTCGGTCCTTAAGGTCCAAATCAGCTCCAGACGTCACAAATCACCTGGAGCTTGGGGAACAAAAAACTTTCGGCGCACCAAAGTTCACCAAAGCAACAAAAATCTCTGAGGATTTGGCTGTACATGCTTCTTGGAGGTGGCCTCACTCAGTTTTGTCATGTTTTTTCCATTTTTTTCCCATCAAATGTCATGAAATTCATCAACTTGAGGCCATCAAACTCAGCAGGTGATCACCAATCATACCAATATATACCAATCATCAGGTCCCACGATTGGTCCCACGATTGGTCCCACGATTGGTCCCACGATTGGTCCCACCTCGTACTGAAAGATATCCAGCTGAAACGCCACAGATCCGGATCCTTTGATCCCTTCGATCCCTTCAATCCATTGTCCGATGCCACGGCCCAACAGATCCCCTGCAGTGGTCAGGTAGACCAACTCACCGCTCTCGAGGAAATGGATCCGACCCAGCACCGCATCCTGGCGCAGGGGCGCATTCGGAGATGGCTTTCATGGTGGTTTTGGCCGTTTATTTTAAATGAAATCTAGGAGGCTGGGTAAGTTTTCAATATGAAATCATACGAAATCATATGAAATCATATGAAATCTTGGCAGAGGACCAGGGGCATGATCCAAACACATCCAAACCACTTTCGATCTTTTTCGTTCCTTTGACATGTGGAAAAAGAAGCAGAGTCCACTTCAAAATGACCTCGCATTGCATGATGTTTGCCCGAAGAACCCACTCTCCCAAGGGGCTCGCCATGGTTTCAGTCGATGTCGATACAGCTTGGGATTGCTGAATCGTGTTTTCGAGGTTTCTTAGGTCTTGTCTGGAAGGAGGATGTTCATGCTTTACCATGCAGCCAGGTTGGCATATCATGAATATACATGAATATACATGAATATACAGGGTGGACATGATGTGCAACTATGATGCTATGATGGCATGGAACTGTTTCATTGCCAAGGCTTGCTGCTTTCATGCCGCCTTTCCATCCGCTAAAGCCTTGGGATGACGCTCCTCACCCATGAGTTTGAAACATGTCGTGACCATATGCCAGCAGATTCACAGCACGCTACGCACAAAACACTCGTCTTTTCTCTTTGAAATCCGTCCAAAAGACGTGTTCAGGGCCGGACCAGTATGACTTGAAATCATATGTTGGGATATGGGATTGGCAGCAAAGCGAACAAAACCTGCTGCATAAACTTCTCGACGTGCCAAGTGCACATCGAGAATTGGAGGCCTCAAGGCTGCGAAGATCTGCTAGGCCCCTACCAGCCACATGTCTAAACCGTGAAACTCTCGGTCTCCACGTTCTCCACTTTCTTCACTTTGTCCAGTGTCTGCTTACACATGCAATCATGACCAGAAAGGGTCACTCCAATGCAGTGATGTGGCTGAGCACAGGAAGTTGCAGAGACGGGCGCGACCTGAACCTGTTCCGACAGAGATTCCCACCATTTCGACAAATCGTCATCCGTGATCGGACGGACCTGACGGAGTTTCTTCGCTTCGTTCCAAACGGTCTGGAACTGCTGGGCTGCAGCGCTACTGATCGTGGCATTGCTGACGTTGACGATGCTGGGATCTGCGAAGCGACGATTCAACGTCTGCTTCTGACTGGGTTGGCTCGGTCCCTGAGGAGGATGAGGTCCTCTACGTGTTACGTCTGAATTACGTCTGAAACATGTGAAACTGAAAAATAATGTGGCAACGTGTGGCTCCATAAGCACTCCCAAGCAGGCAAATGGAAAAATCAGCGACAAAAATAAAAACACCATCTCCTTGGTTTCCTTAACCAGCTAAGTCTATCAAAGTCGAAGTTAAAGCCAGAATCGAATCCAGTCCTGTTTGTATTCCTTCACCGTAAGCCCAGAAGAGTGGCCACTGGAACTTCGACGCGATCTGCTGGAGATCCAAGCCTTTGTCGGTTCCAAAGAGGCTGGCGAAATTGCCGATGCCCAGCTTCACCGCACCCGGCAACGGGGGATTGGCCAAGACGTTGGACTCGAAATAGTCGTTTCCTGGGCGGGGCGTAGATAGGGACACCCTGGGACACCCTGGGACACCATGGGACACCATGGGACACCATAAAATATGGGATACCCAAGATGCTGCGAACCAACACGCAAAGCCCCAAAAACCATCAAAAACCTACAACATGCTAAAACAAGGTCACGCCGCCCGCATTGACCCCGCGCAATTTGACCTTTTTTCCAGCATCTCAGTTTGCAGTTTTGCAACCCTTCCAGGGTTTTGTGGCATTCGCATTTTGACATGACTTGCATTTCTATTGGTATTTGCATGACTTTGTAGTCGTTTTCATGAATTTACAGTGGTCGAAGCATTCATTTTTTGTCCCCATACATTAAAAAAAAGAAGTTTTTGTGTTTTTTCACTTGCAAGTCTTTGCCAACGTGCCAAGTTCTTTCAATCTCGCATCCTTGGCCACATTGCATCTCCACACAAAACTGTATATGTAATCTCGAATCGTTTGATTGGCCACATTGCATCTCCACCCCCCACCCCACAGCGTAGCAACATGTAATGTACGAAGTGCAAGGAACGTTAACATCCCACCCCCCACCCCACCCCACACCATCAGCAGCGTAACA
>Ga0126342_10006863_pt1 | contig 20263 bp, 28 predicted proteins | sample Cyp1metagenome_FD_92528 | JGI IMG/M metagenome (GOLD analysis project Ga0126342, IMG submission 92528) | Coral microbial communities from Lord Howe Island, Old Settlement Bay, Australia - Cyphastrea 1 metagenome | ecosystem: Host-associated > Invertebrates > Cnidaria > Coral ...
TCAACGTTTTTCCACGGCCAAATGCACACTTTTTCACGGCCAAATCTTGTTTTCACGGCCATATCTTGATTCCAAGGCCAAACCGTTTTTTTCGAAGCCATTTGGCCAAACGGCCTTTGGCCTTCTTTTTCGCGATCAAACGGCCCCCCAGGTCGTCGTCGTCGTCGTCGTCGTCGTCCTCGTCCTCGTCCTCGTCCTCGTCCTCGTCCTCGTCGTCGTCGTCGTCGTCGTAGTAGTAGTAGTAGTAGCAGGAGTGGTAGTAGTAGTAGTAGTATTAGTATAGTAGTCGTAGTCGTAGTCGTAGTCGTACGAAGACTGCACGCTGGAAGTTATATGAGTTTACAGAATCCCTGAGACTCCATGCTGACCATATTTGATAACATTAAAATGTTAAGCTGAGAAGGCATCATTTAAATGTTGGCCTGAGAAGATGACATTTGACATACTAGATTTGTCGAACATGGATGGGATAGCCTGGCTGTATATGCAGCCATTTTTCCATCAATTTTCCTTGACATGAGACGAGCCAATGCAGCTCGCCAGGATCTTAGACGTTGTGTGTACAAGTTTGAACCATCTTAGTCATTAAACCACTCAGATTTCATGTGTTTTCTCAAATTGATATCTAAATAAGGATATACTTTTGTAGTATGACCAAGGCCGATGGCAGCCTTCAGCTGTGCAAACTTCGGGTGCCCGCTTCCTGCCTGCTTTCAAGAATTTCATATGCATATGTATATACCTACAAGCTCGAAGTCTTCAATCTATATCTTAAATATAGTGCATAGCCCTGTGATCACATCAGTTCAGCGCATGTTTGGCACGCTATGAAGCCATTTTCATATTCACTTGGGTGGGGTGCCAAGCTGGCAGCGCCTTTTTGTGGGGATGGTGCGAACCTCAATTTTGTCAAAACACAATGTGAAGAAAACAATGGTTTGTTCATGGTCGAGGAATTTAAACTTTGTTTTGCAACCCTCAAAGGCCTCCGTGGAATCCCAGTTCGAGCTTCTTCAGGAGATTGATGTTGTGGTGAAATGCGTTTGCCAATTAATTGTTGCAGTTGAACTTTGTTCGTTTTCTTCAGGGGAAGGGTCTGGACAGCAGTTGTGTTCTTTCCCCATCGGGTAATGTGGAAGGACGTGGTGACTTCCTACGTGTTGCGCGGAAACTTTCTTTCTGAACTTCGAGATGATCCCCAGAAAAGGTTTTTCTATGACCTTGACACCTGTGATGCTCAGAGCCTTCAAGCTATTGAGGCCAATTATAAGTTTCTGCTAAATGTCTGTGCTACTCTGGCGGCAGAGAGCTGTGTGCCAGCACATGGAGTGTGGAAGGCGGGGTGTTATTTATTTGCACACCAGCTCATGCAAGTTTGATGAACTTAATCTTGATAATTTGGGATTAAACCTCCCTTGGAGGCGGTATGGGTCAAATTGGCGGAAACCTATGGCATCTTTCCATCGAGGACACGGACGAAGGTGATCCGTGCCAGCTGGCTAAATTTATTTCAGCAAGCTGCCTAGCTAGTTAGAATGACATGTGGTTTTGTACCACTCACCTTCTGGCCCAGGATTGGGCGTCTACTCAGTCAGGGTTGGCCCGGGCCATGACAGTGCACAGCTTCTCTGTAACTATGAGGTCTCGTGGATCAAGGTGCTCTAGTGGGTGGTCGTGTTTTGAAGCAACAACAAGACATTCTTGAAGTGAAGCTCCAATCATATTTTTTCTTTTTCTGAAGGAATCAAAAAATGATGTTGATCAAGAAGTGCATTCACCGAGCTATTGCTGAAGGCTGGGTTGGCTCTGGTTTTGTATTCATTGAACAAAATCACTCAACCTCTTCCAGCACTAGCTTATTTTCCACGGCGTTATGATCAGAGTACTGTCTTAGTTGGGTCAATTAAATGATGCTTTTAAATCAAAAAACTATATATATTGTCATCAAATATGGTTAGCATGGAGTATCAGGGATATGGTTATATCTGTTTACTTCTAATTACATCGTGATTTCAAGAAACATGTTGACTCAAGTACACACGCACTGTCTGATTGTTTTTTTTTCCAACCGCGGGTAAAGAAGTTCAACTCGCGCCGCCCGCCAGCTGCTTCGCCTGGCGGCAACATTGACGTGGAAGGGACCCTGCGCCGAAATTTGGAGCGCTCGTCTGCTCAGGACTCAAAATATCAATATAATATCAGTGTGGTAGCAATCACTTCATACTTGAAACCTCATTCCTTTTAGTGTATAATATATTCGTGGGGACACCCGCTTCAGGATGTACCTGCGTTGGCTTCATCATCCAGTGCATCCGATGTAGATACCAAGGCCAGAGCAATTTGATTCTAGTATGGATAAATTCAAAATCAAAAATTGGTGCTCAATTCTTTTCTGAATGCAAAGCCATTGGTCCAGAGAATTTAAAAATATGTTTTCGGTTTAAATGTGACATTTCCGCGCAGGATGCTGTGCCAACCAAGATCACAGAGGACTGCTTATAGCTATGTGAAATTGATGTTTCAACATTTGGTCACCTCTTCCTGGAAAAACGAAACATAATCATTACCGATCCAGGAGGATGTGCTTTCGAAGCGCTTGGAGGACTGTTGTGAAATTGATGGTTCAACATGCATGGTTGGGTACCTTTCCCTAAAAACAACATGTTCTTTGCGGATCCAGTATGATGCCCCTGCCAAGAAACATGTGGATGATTATTGTGAAATTAAGGGTTCAATATATTGTGTTGGGATGTATTTCACTTAAATTAAACAATTTTCCTTGCAAGACCAGGATGATAAGCTCTCCAAGAAGCCTGCTGTGGAGGACTGCTATGAAATTAATGGTTCAACATATCCGGTCACCTTTCCCTGAACAAGTATATTGGGAGTCTCTCAGAATTAGGAATCCTTTTTAGCTCAAAGAATAATCTTGTGGGGCCAAAAAAAACTCATGATCATGTTGAAATATATCCTACAAACCGTATTACATGAAAATCGAACGTTGATGTAATTATGGAGAAAGCTGGTGGCAAGTTAGGCGAGCTAGTTGTGAAAATGTGACAGCCTAGAATTAAGTAGCTGAGTGTTCTTTGATTTGGGCAAGGACAACTCCAAGCCATCGACCGCCGAGCCAAGTGCAGAGGTGTGACAGCTAGTGTGTCCAGCTTGTATAGATTTACCGCATCAGTACATGCAACCAATATTCCTGAGACATTCTTCATTCCAATTCAGTGGGTTACTTCACAACTTGTCTGATACACATGGATGTTTAGTCCCGAGGCTGTGCCAGTCACAGCTCGTCAGGCTCAGAAGGCCTGCTTTTTCTCACAAAAACCATTTTGGGATTGGTCAAAATTTAGCACTCACGATCAAAAATTTAGTATATTAGTCTTGAATGTTTTTTTGGGGACTGAATTTTGACCCATATACCTATCCCCAATGCTCCATGTTTGGAATACTCACCAACATTTACCCCCAAAATGACCCAAATATATATGATTCCAAATGTGGATAGATATATTCCATACATGGAGCATATGGGTATTAATACACGAGTTCATTTGTCTTCTTGCTTTTGGGGTCAAGTATTGTCACCCTGTGGAGGAACGAAAGCCTCTTCTACCTTGCGGGGTCACTATCAATGGCAGCCTGGCAGATCAGGTGGTGGCCTTGTCTCAGAGCCTTGGATCTGGGGATGATGCCACAGACCTTGCCGCCGCACAAGCGAAGGCGTAAACACGTCATTCTGTAATCAGTCAATCAGTTGATGATGATCCTTTTGCATACGTCACGTAATTTCATTTAGATGACCAGGTATATAATTTTGTCATATCTGTTCACTAGTCTTGTTTGGTCAGGTGTTGAAAGCGGCATCACGCAAAAGGGCACCCGATGATGTTGATGACGATGCTGAAGAGGGTGGCAATAGTAAACCGAAACGAAAAAGGGCACCCAAAGCAAAAGTGACTGCAGTGAAAGCTAAGTCAGCACCAAAGACTCCAGCTGAACCTGCTAATGCCTCCCCTCCTGCCAATGCAGCTGCGGAGCCTTCCGCAGATGCGGAGCCGAGTGCCAATGGGTCTGCTGGGGATCCTCAGCCAAAGAAGAAGCCCGGGAAACCCAAAGAGGATGTTGACTTGGCTTCGGTTTTTGCTGAGAAGGACTGAATGGGGATCATTCTGATAACTTCGGATCTGTAGTTTAAACTGCATTGTATATTTTGGATTAGCCTTTCAATTCAACATGAAGTGATCAACACCATGTAAAAATTACATTCATCCTGTTCAAGCTCATACATACAAATCAATGTGCCACTGCATAGCTGGGTTGATGATTTGATGAGTATTTGAGATTGAAATGCTATAATCATTTGAGAGATGCATGTAGGAGCCCGGTCTTCGAACTGCGGGAATTGCTGTCCCGAAAATGGACCCTTTGCGTATGTCTTTCACACTGCAGCCCGAGAAAGATGGAACTAGTGCAATGCAGATTTTGCGGTGTCCCCAGTTTCTTTCATGCATATGTCGATGAATTTATCAAACAAAAATCAATTTTACATTTCAAGATTTCCCTGTCATGTTCCAAGTCCATGGGTTTTTGACTCCGTACGCTCTAGGTGGTACAAGAACCAGATCTACATCAACGAGACCAAACAGGTCTACTTGAGCTACAAGGTGAATGGCAAAGGTGGAACAACCATGTCGGTTGGTCATCGGGGTTGGACGGTGCTGTATCAACATGCCCGTGTCCTTGCTGGCTGGGATGAATTGCCTGAAGAGACCGAGTGAAATCATGGCTCTAGAACTTTGACTCATAGATGAACAATTGTCTTACTAGTTTTTGGGTTGGCGAAGCATCAGGGTGAAGTCTTAGATAGTCCTGTTTCTGAAACTCATAATATATATATATATTATTGGAGAATTTGATCAAGTGTTCATTAGGCAGTGCTGTCTTGTTTGCCAAGTCGGGACATCTGACCTGATTCACTGATGCGTGGGGATGTAGCCAAACCGGTGACTTCGATGACCGCATGTTGATATCAACTGCGTGGTCTACAATCGTGAGAGCCTCTGAGACATAGAAAAAAACGAGAACCCTATACTTTGACATATGTGCTCCATATATGGAATATTTACCCATATTTACCTTCAAAATGACCCAAATGATCCCAAATGTAGGTAAATATTCCATACATGAAGCATATATGGTATGGAAACACTTTGTCAAACTGATGTACATGTGGAAGCTATGTTCACTGAAAAGAAAACTGCATATGGCCCAACAGCGAGCTCGAGTTGTGAGTTGCTGCTTGGTGTTCCTAATAAGCTATGCCGTCCACTCGTGGAATCCGTTTGTCTGCGCGAGAATGCGCTCAACTTCTCAGACTGGGTCTCCCTGTGCTACTGACCTTTGGTGGAAAAGTGTTGATGGTTTATCTTTTGAGGTTAGACTTATCTGTTGGTTGTTACAGTGAAGCCTGTGTTAACATGAGAATAACATTATCTAAAAACCGAAGACCCAACATAACCAAAATCTCGCCCCTAAGGATTCACTTATGTGATTTTGTCGCAGAGTGTGGAGTTGGAGAAGGACCACAGGCACAGCGTTCTGGGATTCTGCTCTATCATAATAATATATCGATATATATATATAATATATATATATCATATTATATATTTTCAATCCAAATCTTTTTTGTGGAAAGTGATTTCCTGTTGCCGGAAGGTTGGTTGCCAATGGGAGCTTGAATGTTGGAATCCCCAATCTTCCATTTTTTCGAGCTAGCTCAAAACATGTAGCTGGCTCAATTTCATCAGGGGTATATCTTTGACAGTCACGCTGGGCCGCTCTGTAAGCAGATTTGGCCCAAAGAGCACACCTCATTCAGCCATGGCGTTCTCACTTCCAGAGATCGCACGCTTACTGGTTGCCGAAGTCGACGAAGAGTGGGGTCGAGCGACCGAAGGTGGGATTGGTTTCCGACATTGACCTATCCATAGGTTCAGTAGTTAGGCGGAACCAAAATCTAGCAAACACTGTCAGAATTACTTTATTTTGTGTGATCCCCACTATAACATTTATACATTTTGTTACTGGCAAATCTTCTGGCATTCTATCTCACATATTTTGGAGTATTCTATCTGGCATTCTATCTGGCATATCTTCTGGCATTCTACCTGGCATATCTTCTGGCATATCTTCTGGCATTCTATCTGGCAAACATTCTGGCACTTGATCTGGCATATCTTCTGACATGCTATCTGGCATATCTTCTGACATCCTATCTGGCATTCTATCTGGCAAATCTTCTGGCATTCTATCTGGCAAACATTCTGGCACTTGATCTGGCATACCTTCTGGCATTCTATCTGACATTCTATCTGGCATTTTATCTGACATTCTATCTGGCAAATCTTCTGCCATTCTATCTGGCATATCTTCTTGCATTTTATCTGCCATATCTTCGGGCATATTATCTGACATGCTATCTGGCATTTTATCTGGCATATCTGACATGCTATCTGGTATTATTTCTGGCATATCTTATGGCATTCTATCTGACATGCTATTTGTCTTTCTATCTGGCATATCTTCTGGCATTCTATCTGGCCGTTGAGGTCCAGCGGGGCTCACTGAGCTCGGAAGGTCCCAGGTTGAGGTCCAGCTGTGCTCACTGAGCTCGGAAGGTCGCAGATTCAGGTCCAGCGGTGCTCACCAGGCTTGGAAGTTCCCTGGTTGAGGTCGTGCAGTGCCCACTGAGCACGGAAGTTGGCGAAGAGATTGGCGAAGAGTCGGCATGGCGGAAGTGGACGTGGAAGTGGATGCAGAGATGGTAGAAGAGAAACTGGAGGAGGAGGACGAGGAGGAGGCGGAGGAGGAGGAGAAGGAGGAGGAGGAAGAAGAGGAGGAGGAAGAGGAGGAGGAGGAGGAGAATAGCTCTGATAAAATTTAACAACCCTCACCTGGCAGGTGGGGAATTATGTTAAGGTACTTGTACATATTTGGAAGCATCTGGGCGACCACTGTTGAATTGGAGTTTGTGGTTGGCTTCCCGGGGAGGCCAACCTCGGGCGAACTTCATCCCGAACGACAAGAAGGTTTTCTCGGCGGTCGAGCTGTTCTCTGGCAAAGGTGCCATCACTAAGGCATTCAATGTTGAGAATCATTGCCTTTTGGAGATGAGAAGATCCAGGAGGTGCTGGCGACCCTGAGTACCCGTTGCAAGCCGCAGACCGACGATTGGTTGGAGGAGGCGGGACTTGACAGGAAAGTCTGTGAGGCGGAGCTCCTCTCCCGCCTCTTGGAGGAGAAGGAGGTTTGTGAATGGTCAAAAAAGTCAGCAAGCGCTGGCCCGAAAACAACAGGTGATGCAGCTGATGTAAGCAAAAAGCCCCAGGAACCATGGCCTGCTCACAAAGCTTGCGTTGATACCGGTGATGAGCCAGACCTCCCAGAGCAAACTGCAAGATTCGCCACTGCACACCGTTGACGGCTTCTCCGTATTGGCGTGCAGAGCTTCCTGCCGGTGAGACGCACTTGGGAAAGATGACGAAAAGCAAGTCATACATCCACAGTGAAGGTGTTGGCACAGCGAAGGTTGAGAGTGCAGCAGCCAGAAGTACAGTGGTTGCTTGGCTGTGGGAATGGCATGAAATGAAGCAGCGCAACGCAGCTAGCAAAGACGTGGGATCCAAAAAAAGACAAAGATCCTAGACAGGGGTGGTCTTTTCCAAAAACAGCATAACTCAACTTCTGAGCAATGGACCTTTCTATTGATTACCAACCTCAAATATAGTATCTTAAATCATTGCTCTTCAATGATACCTATCTCATTTAAAGTCTGGGATCTTTGAACTTTACGTATACTAATCCAGTGGCCTTAGCCGTCTCACCTGACCCATGGGGGAACATGGTTCAGCATTTGGAGTTCCAATTTGGCAGTTAGCGTTTGTGGGGCAAAACACTCATTTCTCAATTTGTAAAATACGTTTTTCATTTCCATTAGTTACCAAACAATTGTTATAAGAGATCTGTCCAAATCAAATTGAACCACTTCTTTTTCTTAAACTAATTCAGCCACGAAAGTCGTTGAGTGATAGCCCCATTTTTGCAGAGCAACTGATAATCCTGGTCATCAGAAGGCACTGGTGGTTACGGTAGTGATACAAATTCATAGGTACTCCATGACGATAGAATCAAAACAAGATTCATGCGTTTGGTTCACCCTAATAATTCTTCCAATTAGTTGATGGCAACTAACACAATTTTATGTAAATAATTGGTGCATACTGGTGCCATCTACGTTTGGCCGGGCCCGTGACACCATTTGGCCGTGCAGCATGGAAGCAGTGCTGCCTTCAAGCAAACAGTATCAACGACAAAAGAGGGGGAAAAAAACAAGTTTGACATCGAGCGATTTGATGCCATTGAAGCGTGCCATTTTTGCTGCCATTTGCCACTTTGTGGCTCTTTGTGCAGGAGATCGTTTGGCAGCATTTTGGAGCAGCTGCACTGGATGATGCTTGTGCAACCTTTGGCTGAGAATCCTCAGTACTATTACTGAGGAAACTTACTGAGGAAACTTGTACTATTTAATGGTGACTATAGTAGATCTATTCCAATTGGACCCTATTTCATGGATTCAACTGCTGCTTGTAACTGTCACATGGGTAAATCTCGCAATAGTCACATGTACGCTTGACGTGTTAGCTACCTTTGTTTCCGATTCCCTTCCATCAACATCTTTTTTTCCAAGGGCAACTATATAAATGGTGCTTATGATGGGAAAAATGCACGTGCAACAAGGCTTTCTGAGAAAAACCATTTGATCATGTTAAACATTTCATCACGTAACATTATTTGATCGTATCACCCATAGTGTATATCTACTCGACTTTTACTGGACGGGAAGTGTGAATTACTTATATTACTGTATATATTACCCATACTTTTACTCTATCGTATCACCCATAGTATATGAATCCACTTTGGAAGCCATATATGTATAGTCAGATGGGTTTTAGCACCTCTTCACCCATTTGGATGACTGGTTTGTTGGTATATCTAAGGATAGAGGATGGACGAGAAGATGGAATGAGTGAGGATCCAACTGAAAGCTAAAATTGAGGGAAGAAAAAAGAGTGGAACATGGCGGTGGGAAAGTTGATTATTTCCACTATCCCTCTAGTAGCAGGCACCAAATAATACCCAATAGATACATATATATATATATACATACCTATGCAATTCCAACCATATAATATACTAAATCTAGGGCAAACCCATTTTTTTTGAGGGAGACACGTACCTTTGAGCTGGAGCGGGAATGGGGAATCAAACATTAGAGGAGCGCGTGGCTGGCTCAGAAACAATACACATAATCACCAAACTTTCAAGTATATGTTTTGTTGAAATGGTGTCAATAACATTTTATGATGATATCAGGATTTATGGCTGCTGGAGATGTTCAGCGGTTGCTCCTCACTGACGTCATCATATAGTTCGAAGCTTGGACCTTGTAATAAGACTATATGATGGATAATTATCATAACAACTCTGATTAAATTGGTTCCCATCCCTCCTGCCCGTATCCATCGTGCCCAGGAGCCGCTGGACTGAAGGCGTCCACCACTTAGAATCCAGGTTCTCGGATGGTTGCCTGGTGCATGATAGCTGTCAAATTGGAATTCCTATCGATATCTCGATTCACCTGAAGGGCATGAGTAGTTTACCGAACAATCTAGCTAATAAATTTTAGTTGATACCAAGTTGATCCCAGGCAATGGTATGACTGGGAACATCGTCCAGACCATAACGACTTCTTGACCGACACAGGATTCCTTGTGGCCCTCAGGGACACATTACGCCTTAGAAAAGGCTCCCTGCTTTGGGGAGGTGTTCCATGTTCATCGTTACTTGACACTCACTATGTTTCGAGCAAACATGATTTCAAAGTATAAACATCAATTTGGGTGTTGAATGTTCAAGAATTGTGTTTTCTCTCACTAAGATGGGTGTGGATAAGTTCCGGTACCCATCAACGACTTCGAGCAATATTGGGTGACGACCGTGACCTGTTTGCGCACTGATTTGATAGTTGATTCGTTTCTGAACTAAAACCACATTGAACTTATGATTTTGATGTTACTTTCATCGATGAGGAAAGACCATGGTTCAATGTGGCAACTGTATCGCAACTCGCTTCGTACTATTGGTCTGCATTGCACTGGTTCTTGGAGCTGATTGGGCGGTGCCTTATTGGAACAAATAGTGGATACATTCAATGTGTTTTTTTGTTATGTCTTCTTGCGAGTTGTGGTCCCCGTGCCCATTGTCATAAGGTGGAGCAACCATCTTCATCTGTTCTGATCTATTGGCCCTACATGCAATTTCTAATGACTTGGTACGAAGCTGTGTTTCGCCGTTTGTTTCTTGGTGGAAGTATGGGGGAACAATAGGCAAAAACACCTTGTAGTTTAACACGTTGTTTTTGCTTATTGTTCCGATTATCCCCATTAAGTCTAGATACAATGAAAAAAACGATACAACCGGTGTTTTTTTCAAAATTGTAACCTTCACCTTCATACTAAGTTGGATGTCCACATTTGGACATTGGACAGCGAAGCCATCATACCTCCTGGGATCAGCGTTCCCTCCTCAGTAAGTTTCTTCGATTGAATATCCACATGATTCTAAACATTAGTGTGGGATACAGTAGAATCGTTTACATGCTGCAGGTATTGGATTGGTCATGTGGAGAGCCGGAGGTGTGCAGGCACGAAATCGGCCCCTGGTATGGTGAAGAAAACTATCTCCAAGAGTGGTCACAAAAGTGTGTCGGGATCTTATGTTCTTCTGGCCAATCACAGAATCTTTGAATCTGATAAAAGCTCCATATATGAATATTTACCTGAATTATTTGGGTCGCTTAGTGGGTAACAGTGGGTAAATATTTCATATATGGAGCATTGGCATATATATATATTAAACCCTTTCTATTTCCGTGGCCCAGGGCCGGAGGAAGTGCCTTGAAGAGTTCGCAGGCATATCCGAAAGACTTTGGAGACTTCATCGTTTCCAAGCACCTCGATCCATGGCAGCACTTTCTGACAATCACCTTTCCGGATCGCTGGAATTTGTAAAAACAATTCAATTCAGATTGGTGAAATGTTGATATTCCATCACAATTAGTATTGCACAGTTGCCAATCTGATCTTGATTGGAATATACCAAGATGCACCACCAAAATGACCCACATGATCCCAAATGTAGGTAAACATTCCATACATGGAGCATATATATGGGTATGAGTATGATGTTGAGATTTTGGAATTACACAAATGTTCAGATATAACATAATTTGATTATGTTTTCATTTCAAACCTCGGGGTGTCACAATTCAGGGGGCGATGGCTCGATCTCCTCAAGAGAAGAAACAGGCGTGGTTTACCTGGTTATTTGTGCTACTATGCTGAGTATTAGAATATATGTAAAATTATTAAGATATGACATACTTCGTTCATTAATAGGTTCGCCCCACAAATCACCTGGTTTTCTTACCAAGTTTCTTTGGCCTCCGGTCTCGCAGGATTTGGTCGACCTCAGCTCTGACACGGCCATCCCTGTGGCTCCATTTCACTGGGCCCATGCCAACTTGGGCTCACTTCGTAACCTTTTACTAAGGGCTGTGGAGGAAGGAAAATTTCACCCACAACCTAATTTACCACTATAAATGTGGAACTTGCACTTGAACCTTTGAAGTATCAACATGCATAACAAAAAATACAAATGAAAATTTAATTTGTTGTTTCAATCTTGTTGGGCATCAGTTGTGTTCCACATGAACTGTTCGGTTTCATCAGACCGCTCAATTCCAGTGCTGCAGAACCACAATTCAAAGAAAAACAGCGAGTGTTTGATCAAACAAGTTGAAGTTTTCAGAGAAAATGGACCGTGACGGGACCGTGACGGGACCGTGACCGTTAAAACCAAATGTAAGCTAAATTCAATTTAAAACTAGTAACGTTTGTCGAATGACCGTGACCGGACCGTAACGGGACCGTAACGGGACCGTAACGGGATCATAGACCATTTTGAAAAATAATATATATATATATATATGTCAATTGACTGCAGACATTTGAGCTTCAGTGGTTGGATCAGTAACCATGTCTCGTTGTGGTAGTGACGAGTTCGATGAAAATGACGAGGCGACTCTGTTGAAACCAACAATCTATAATATTAAGGGTAGTAAATTACCATGATATTTTCTTTTTTTACACAGTGGCCCCACTTTGCAGGCGGAGTTGCAAGCTGCTCTGAACGCAGCCGGTGTCCGGCGCGCCAAGTTTTCTGCAGCTCGTGCAACTGAACCTGAAGTGATGGGGCCGAAACGAAAGAAGAAAGAAGTTGCTAAGGATGAGGGATGTACACCTTGTTTGCACTTGCAATCAATATTTCCCAATGCTCCATGTATGGAATATTACCAAGATTTGCCACCAAATGGGTAAATATTCCAGCACATATGGGATTTATATGTTCGATACTTTTCTGTCCAGGATGTGGTTGCACCAGAGAAAGTCACACCTGATGCGAAGCATCCAAGACCAGCTGATGGTGATGAAGAAATGAAAGATGAACCACCTCCCCGAAACCTTCTTGGTAGCCTAGACGATGCTGCAGGCAGGTCTATGTTATCCCATGTTGCCATGGCATAATATGATCCTATAATCCTACTATTCCCCAGTCCTAAGTCTTTTATTTTCAGGGGAAGACTGCGACACGATGGATCGCCCCGAAGCTACTGGCGTCACTACTGCAGACACCGTGGACAAGAGCCCCGAAGATTTCACCAAGATGTCAACTCTGAGTATGTCACCGGGGATGATGGACAATATAGCGGTAGGAAACTCAATTACAGTACTGTTGGCAGATCAAAATTTCAAAAGTTCTTGTTATGGATATCGAACCATACATCGTACTCAGGATACTCTGAAGGCTGCTTCCTCTTCAGAAGCTCTTGTTGCTACGCCTAGCCCTTTGGAACGGCCTGCAGCCCCGCCCACCATTGTTGCTGATGAGGCCTGTTTTTTTGGTGGGGGGTAGGTTGGTCAACTGTTATAGCATCATCTCCAGATGAATCAAATATATAATCTTGGCACTGATGTGGAAATCTCGATATATGGGCAGAACCGCAAATGTCTTGATGGTATATAGTGACCAAACCGCAAATGAGGCACGGCCAGTGGACATCGCGAAGGTGAAAGAGGCCCGTCCAGCAGTGTCGAAGAATACCTTGGATGAAATCTGATGACCTTTTGAATTGGATACTACACGTCATGAAAACTGCAAACCAAATCTGATGATAAGATTATGGGGTTACTAAGATGATTTCAGGGAATCAATTTCATTTGATCCAGGCTTAGGTGCATTGATTTTTCAATCAAAATTTGTCAAACAAGTAGCTTTGAAAACTGAAACTTGTACATATATGCCTGTATGGAACTTCAAAATTTTAGAAATATATCAGTTAATGTGTTGATTGTGCAGGATCTTGGTGGCGATGGAATCGTTGTGCCAGTGGCCACCCCAACACGTGCGATGCTGCAGTACTGGCAGCGATGGAGCTCAGTCAAACAATCTGCAGGACATGCATATGGAATATTTACCAAAATGACCCAAATGATCCCAAATAAATGTGGGTAAATATTCCATATGAAGCAATATATATGGGTCATCCCCGTAAATGTGTTTTTTTCTTTGGATTAAACATGTTTGCTCATCAGGAAAGTACCAAAAAACTCGAGCGGATCAATGTCGACTTCCACGTTGATGTACACTCCAGCGAGCAACCCTGTTTCTACAGCACCAGCACCAGGGTTGACCGACCCTGCACCCGAAGCAACTCATGTGGCATCAGCCCCAAGCTTTGCAGCAGCAGCATTGCCAGCCCCAGCCGAACCCGTTGCCGAAGCACCAGCTCCCAGCTCTGCACCACCAGCTCCCAGCTCTGCAGTGGCAACATCCCCTGCCCTGTCAGCATCAACTTTACTTGATGATCCCAAAAGTCCTGATGTTATCGTGGTTGAATCAGTATCCCCTGCATTTGGTTCATACCACCCTGATAACCAGCTAGGATTAGAAGACACAGCACCAGCAGAACCAGCAGCCACACCGGTTGACACCCCTGCAGAAGCACCTGTGTCAGTTGAGCCAACCCCTGGAGCAACTCCGAAAGCACCCGAGACATCAGCGGGCACACCCACCGCGACCCCCAGTGACGTGGCAGCTGCACTGAAACGGGCAACAACAGTGGATTTGTTACCACCCACTGCCCCACCAGGCAGTGTTGCAAGCGGGGTGCCAAGCGAGGTGCCAAGCACGGTGCCAGCGGGCAGTGGCGTCGTGCCAGAGACGACGAAGGACCCAGTGAAATTGCTAAAATACCTCAGGGGTTCTGAACATGTGGAAGTCTATGTAATTTTCATTTAATAACCATGTTCATTTGGTTGAGGACATACCACCAAATGGATCTGCAGCAGCAATTGCCTATAGACGAAGACGAGCTTGGAAAGCCAGATTCCATAGAACTGGTACAAGTAACTTGTTTGCAATGCTCTTGTATTTAACCTGAGTTGATTTAAATGATGATTCTGATCCAATATGCTTCAAGGCCCAAACACGCCGGATGTGGTAAAGGAGAAGTTCAAGGAGGTGCAAGCTAGCGCATCGCTTAGTTTGCATAGATGTTCATCACCTTTAGCCCTCTGACTTCGTACATTTGGATTCAAAAATCTGTTTGAGTCATTCCAAGTAAAATCAATCCCTCATACCCGTCTCATCTTGAGGCAAAAGCAATTTGGAGTGGGACAAACTGTTTGATCAATGGGTCGCTTGCGGTGAAAACTGGTGGAAGTCAGAACTGTTTATGGAATCCAAATCCACGAAAGAAGTTGCCCGAATGGGAAATTGGAAGACCATGTCCCGGGCAGAGTCTTGGCTAATGATTCCCATGTTTCCATACTATAGAATTATATTATCGAGTTGAATATATTTTGTTTTACCTGTATGTGACTACATAGGTTTTACAAACAGCCCAGGACCTCCTCGAAAAGTACCACCATGATGCTACGCTTGTGGATGACCTAATCAGTCGGAAAACGGACGACAAACTCTTTGAGAGCAACCCTGATTTCCCCAAGAGAGAGGACCAGGTTCCTGATTTCAATTTATTATCACTGATTATATATAACCTGCTCATATCTTCCCCTTGATTTGCAGGACCTCCGAGTCTACTGGTGCTGGGATTCCAGCATCGAGACCGACCGAGATGCCCGGTTGAATTCCATTGGCACCAGATCTTCTGGCGCATTGGATTGCTCCACAGCCTCAAGTTTGCAGCCGGGAGCCACAATGGAGGCATTTCAATTCATAAATATGGGTAGTTCTCAAAATGGAGGATGCTCGAAAATACCTAGTTTTATCTAGTTTTCAATATTTTCGAGCATCATCCATTTTGAAAAATACCCATAGCATATTGTTAGCTGCATTATTTTCTTAAGATATGAAACACCATCCAGAGTTTGTTTACATAGGGCTGTCAAAGACCGATGCACAACTGATCACAAGTTTTCTGTTTTATCCTATGGTATCTTCTTTTAAGTGAGTTTAGTTGTGATAGTGGTTCAGGTCTGCTCCCTTGGCAGCATCAATGACTACTGGATCTACTGGATTCTTGCGTTCAGCTGGAGGAGGGACCCCTGCTGCACCAGCCAAGCCAGCCAAGCCCGAACCAAAACCAAAATCGAGTAAGCCACCGAAAGCAAAGACGGCCTCACAAGAGGCAACAAAGGCGCATTTGTACTTTGAACTGTATGCTGTGTTTTCTTCCCTAAAGGCTTAAAGGTATATTTCCACAAACGCATTCAGGTGATGAAGGATGTGTCCTGCGCCATCCTAGAGTGCAAGAGTTGGAAGAACAAGTTGGAAGCTGCTGGTGCGTTTCATCCTCAAACACAATCTTAACAAACCCAGATGCTCCATGTATGGAATAGTTAACCTTTTACCCCCAAAACCACCCACATGTACCTAGGTAAGTATTCCATACATGGAGCATCTGGAATATATGTAAACATAATATGGTCAGTCCTGTACTGCTACCCGGCTTAGGCCAGCGAACATGATTCAAGCCCTGGTGAACGATTGCAATTCGCATTTGTCTAGCATGGAGATCAGTCGACAGACCCTTGAAGGTGCTGTTGCACAAGGGGAAAATGATGATGAACTTCGTGCAAAGAGTGCTGAACTTGCCAAACACTTGGCAGATTACAAAAATGCAGCAAAGCACTGCAGAAAGCACTGTGCCCCCCCAAAGCAGCCAAAGAGCAAGGCTGCTCCAGCCGCGGGGGCAACATCTTGAGCTGCCTCGTTTTGACAGTTGGAACGCTGTTCTTAGAGCTAAGGGAGCCATGGCCGGCCATGGCAAAACTGCGAAATTTCAACCAGTGTTAATGGACGAACATTTACAATTTGATCTTCAGCTGTTAACCTTTCTAGAAGATTGTCAGCCGGCCATGCGACGGCTCGGAGAACTTTTGGGATTTTGTGAACCTCATGCTGTAGCCCTAGAAGCCCAACAATGTATATACACAAATTGCAACATCAAATTTTTAAAAAAAACTAAACTTTGATAAACCCATCCAACTTTGAAGGGCCTGGCTACTAATTGGGGAAATTGGACCATGACTGATGGATCTCGAGGTACGCAGCTCGATGCCCAAATTCCAGGTGAAAAAATCACATCCGATTCATCTTGCAGAGTGGACCAGTTTGACCTGGAATTTCAACATTTTTCAGCACTCCAGTTTACAAAGCAGCCTACAAACCTGTAAGCCATTCCCCTAAAGTTCCTTCAAGACCAAGTGTCCTGCGCAGGTGCCTCTTCGTCAACAGCAGCTACTGAGTTCGAGAACACGGCCTATGCGGACCATTTGCTGTGCCAGCTAGGCAAGGGAGCTGAAAGTTGCGCTGGGCTACAAGCGGCAGCAGCCGCCGTTGTGGTAGAGAGTTCTGGACATTGTTCCTATTTAACCAAACGACTAGCGCTGATCGGTAGCGCGGGTAAGCATGCAAAAAACTGCGAACGGGATTTGTTCCGTTTATTGAATTTACCGATTGTAACTTGATACTTAATATGCTTTAGTTTTCTTTTTTAATGGTTGTATGATTTTTGAGGTAAATGAATATTCCTTAATATTTGTGCTGGCTACCTATTTCCATATCATCTCATGGTGTTGCCAAGGACCCCTACTTTGTGACTATTCCCATCAAGGACAAGTCCAAACCTAAAGGGCACAGAACAACACTGCGATGTCCTGTATTATTGCCGCATGAGATTTTACATCACATGGCGCGCACTGGCCAAGCGATAGTTTCGAAGGAGGAGATTGTAGAGTACTGGAATCACTGGAATCGATACAAGCCGCGACACTTATGTTCTGATTCCAAAAACCATACACCGCTTGGTATTGCAGGGGACGATGCAAAGTACACTCTCGCAGGAAGTAAGGTGATTATTATATGCCTCAGCAACATACTTTGGGACAGACGATGTCGATCGAACCAAAAGAGTGATCTCAATGTGGATTGTCTTTGGGTTATGTTGGCAGGATTGTGGTATATTTGTTTGATGGCAGACCCCTAATTAGTCAATTCAATTCAACAATGCTTCATGTATGGAATATTTACCAAGAATTATACCACCCAAAATGACCCAAATGATCCCATTGAATGAGTAACTCTCTGCTGTCTAGCGGCTGAGGCGATATGCAGGTAAACCGACGGTTCCTTTTGGCTGCGTTGAGGGTGGAGGTTTCACTTGGCGTGAAATCTTTGGACCGAATCTATCGAGTCATTGCATGGTCTTTGAATGTACCAGGTCCCAAAATAGACTTTTTATTGCGGTTGGGTTTTGAACCCTCAAAGTCTTCAAGGAATATGTTCTTGTTCCTATGTCATGACACCCCAAGGTTGCCTATGCAGGGATTTTTCCATCACATGATTGGGAAGGCAATGAGCTCCCACTCGCCCGGCGAGCTTTAGCTGGAAAACCGATTGCCGGAGGACCCTATGCCCTAACCCAAATTAGGCCAGAATGTTCCGAAACCAATGTTGAATTTACGATACCAATACCATTAGTTTCTGTACTGTTTGTTTAAAAATCCCTGATCAGGGGAGACTGGAAGTGGCACAAAGAGGTTTACGAAATGAGACACTATTGGAAGTTCAACAAGGGAATCTGTTTCAAGTGCCGAGCTACCCGATGTGCAGGTCCATATCAGTACCTTGGCCACCGTGCAATTCTTTTTCAGATTACCCATCAATGGTTATGATATTATGTTTTAATCATCATTTCCAGAAACCAAGGTTTTGTCAACCTGATGTGTTTGAATCGACACCTCGGCTGTCTACACCAGATTTTTTCAACTCGGCACTGTTGCTTGCATTTTCTCTATCTGGTACCAATTTTTGTTTTGTTCATGATTATGGTCACCGCACAAAGTGTTGTTCAGAACACATCCCAATATTTTACCCACATTTGGGATCATTTGGATCATTTTGGGGGTAAATCATCTTAATGGTGAATATTCCATATATGGAGCATTGGGGCATTTGTTGCTTTGAATGGGGTAAAGGAAACAGTACATCAACCCGTTATGCTTCGTGGCGGGATTTCAAGTGACGATGGTGCGGTATTGTCTGATGCACACGTTGCATCTAGGGATCCTCCAGTGGATTAACGCTGGTGCAGTGCTGACACTCATGCATCACAATTTTTGTGGTAACATGGGAACGCTTCAGCATGTTTTCTTGAAACCATTTTTTTGGGGAAGGGGTGGCAAATGTAGTTTGGTTAAATTTGAATTTGAATAGTGAAATCCAGAAAAATATTTAAAACCATCTGAGTGAACATAGTTTCCAGGACCTAGTGTATCGCAAGACAATTTCATGCACATTATCAATCAACGATTTCTGCGGTGGTGCAATCTACATGGAATCAATCCGGGCCAAACATTCATTGGGAAGGGCCACTTGCATTTAGAGCCTTGGGCAGAGCTGAGACTGAAAGCTTATGCTGGAAGAGCCTTCACTTCCTTCATGGCAGTTTGCTTACAATCATTACATGGTCATGTGGCTACCGATGATGACCTGGCTCTCATTACCGTAGCTTGTGGGCAAATATCAAACTGGATGCTGGCACTTGAGCATGCCCCGCTTGACTTGACTGATGAAATGGCAACATCCCTTTACGATGATGGAATGCAGCTCCTAAGTTTGACAAGAAACACTTTTGTTCCATACATTTTTGTTTTTAGTGCGATATAACCAGGATTTCATCTGATGGGATTTTTCGAACACTAAGGTTCGTCCGCACCTACCGGCTGCTGTCTCTCCACCACGTGCAGTTGAGCAGCCAACGGTATCCGTGGAAACCAAAAGTCCATGCATCATGGCACAACTCAAGCGAAAGTTCTTTGCTAACTATTCATTAGTGATTCTTCCATAAGTCATGGCTGTGCAAGCTTTCTCTGAGGCATACATGGAGATACTGCTGGAACAAAAAATGTTCCGGGAGAGTGCTCGAATCTGATCTGGATTTGATGTATTTTTCAATTTACCCAAAATGGTGGGTTGTCTTATCCTTTAGTGTTAGCAAGCGACCCTTTGGATATCAAGGATTTTGTTCAACCATATTTAGATTTAGCATCAAACCATACCAGCATTACTTTTTCCTCAATTTGTCTTCACCAGTAAGGAGGAAATCATTGTTACTGCGATGAAGATTTCATGGGCCAATGCAAAAAGTTAGCACGTCGGGTCCATAGGACCACCCTTGAGCTGAGAATGGTTCTCCGCTGGCTCTTGCGAATCAGACATTCAAACTTGGATGCGTACATCAACTCCGCATAAAGGAAAAAAAGGAATGGCTGGATGATCTGGATATATGGAGGCAAGTGTCGATTTTAACGGAACATTGGATGTAGCCAGATTATGGTAACATTTGAGATAACATGCTATATGATACCATATTTTGATAACATTTCCAAATGTATGTTGTATTTGCTCTCGTTGGAGCCTTTGGGAATTAGACGAGTTACAACATGTATATAAACCTTCTATAACATGTCTATAACCTGCTTGCAAGTATGTAAAGTGTCATAACATTTGATAAGTAATTTGTAAGTTTAGCTAGCCGGCTACGAGA
>Ga0126342_10006864_pt1 | contig 20262 bp, 19 predicted proteins | sample Cyp1metagenome_FD_92528 | JGI IMG/M metagenome (GOLD analysis project Ga0126342, IMG submission 92528) | Coral microbial communities from Lord Howe Island, Old Settlement Bay, Australia - Cyphastrea 1 metagenome | ecosystem: Host-associated > Invertebrates > Cnidaria > Coral ...
CTGCCGGAAAATGAAGCAAAATATGCCTACGCCAGCCTACGCACCCCAGCAAACTGCCTACATCCAACCATGTGCAGGTCAACTTTCATATAAATCTTTACTTGTAAAAAAAAACTCTGCTCAGTTGTGTTGATATTCTGCTGATCTTCTGCGTCCGCATCTCCCATCTTTGCTGTGAAACCCGATATTTCCCAGGGCCCCAGGACCCAGCCATGCCTCGTTACTGTTTTCGAAGGAGGCACGTACCGCCATCAGGCGGAACGCTGCAACGAAACAAATGACCTGTTTCCGAAGCTGAAAAAAGGCAATGGGTCCAATGTTCGTATCGTGGTTTGAGGGTCTGAAAATGGTTTGTTGAGGGTTGATTGAAGGGTTGATGGAAGGGTTGATCTAAGGGTTGAATGAGAGTTGATCAAGCGTTTATGAAGGGGTTTTTAAGGGTTGATCAAGGGTTGACTAACGGTCGATTGTGGTTTCTGAACAAAGGTCTCATGGATATATAAATCGAAGATTTGACCAGCAAAAACTAAAATGGTGGTTAAAATCAAAAAACAAGTTACCAGTGACCAGTATATACCAGTATAAAATGGTATATTTCATAGTTGTTCACCCCTTTATTTCGGTGACCACCATCAAACTTTATGGTTCTTCAGTCGGACGCTCAACGAAAAACGACCAGCTTTGTCAGCAGCAAATCATCATTGATCAGCCATCCGGATGATACCCGGATCACATTCACCATATAGCTCCAGTAATATCTTGCTAGTTGACTAGGGGATTTTTGAGATAACACGTAATTACCATATAGTAATATATATATGTATATATTAGAAATTGACTATAGGGTAATTACAATATATTACGATATTGAAATTCCCTAAGATATTGGTAAGATATTCCCCTAGTCATATGGTATTCTGAAACATAGCTAACTCAGGACTTGAATTGATCATTCGGATCCTTGCGGTAATGCTGATCCTTGCTACTAAACGAAGGGATCAAATGGGATCAAGATCCTTTACCATCTGGTTATTTGTTACAGTTCGCGAACTGGAAAATCACCATCTTTAAGTTCGGTAAACCATCTATTTCTATGGGCCATTTTCATCCATTTTCCATGGCTATGTTAGTCATAACCAGAGGCTAATTTTGCCAGGATTTCCACATGTTCATCCATGTTCAAAAGATGATTTGTGGATGATATAATTGATGATTCTGATGGACATGATCAATCACGGGATTTGGGGGTATATGGTATACCCTCTGGTAATTTAACATAGCTATTGAAAATGGCCATTTATAGTGGATTGTCCCATTAAAAATTGTTATTTTCCATTGCTATGTTAGTTTACCAGAGGGTACCCATTTTTCAGACTCACCCATCTTATGCAAGAAACATAATGATTATAGATCAACAAATCCAGTTATCCAACGTCTTTCTTGATGATCAGTATTTGATGATCAGCATTTGATGGTCGTCATCTATGATCAAATTGATCAAATAAACCGGTACAGCCTGTAGATTATAGACGTATTTGTTGATCACTAAGCAGATATGTTATATGATTATATACCTTCTTGCACAGTCTTATACAGTAGATGTTTAATGATATTTACCTCTATATATATATTTTATATTATATAGTATATATATATATATATTATAGTGGATGTATATATATATATGTGCATCCGGTACAGTGTGTATAGATATGTTGATTAGATATGACATCCCCTTCCACGTTGCGCGTGTTCGACGAAGCCAGCCTCCACAGGTGGATTCTTACGGATCTTCGACGCTCCGCGGCTGCAGATGGAAAAAGAAACAACGGCGCTTTGGTGCAGGACAGGATGAATCAATGGAGGGCTAGTACCCATATGATATATGTATATATGATGGATAATATATAGTATATAGTTATTCATGGATAATATATGATAATATATAATACTTATGGTATATGATATATGATGGTAGACCCATATGCGAACTATGGTGCTGGTATATTTACCTACAAAAATCGGGTGATTTTGGACAAGGGCAAATGTTGGTAAATGTTGGTAAATATTCCAGCACCATGGAGCATATGGGAATAGTAAATAATGTTCAAATGCCAGTTGTGGTTGGGATGAATCTCAGTGTTTTTTTGGTTTTTTGGATGTATCTTGTTACAAGATATTAGAAATCCGCCCCCGTTGGGGTTGATCAAGTCATATCACAGTTTCCAACCATAGAACCTGAGGCTGGATCTTCACAAAGCCCAAGTGAATGGAACCAGATGGAGGAAACTAAGCGGCTAAGCTTGTGCAAGCTTAGATACTCTCCATGGATCCACTCACTATTTGCAAGAATGGCTAGCAGACGAACTCTCAATTATGTAGGTATCAATGGAGTTACTAACCATGGAACCTGATGTGACTGAATCCTTAGTATTCTATTCTATAGGTAGTGACCTGGTTCCAATAGCCCCTTGACAAATTCCAGTCATGTTTGGCATTCTATCCCAGTTGCGACCCCTGGATCTTGAGTGACCTGAAAAAACATGTACCTTTAATCCTTTACATACAGTACAGTATATCCCACAATTGAAAAAAAAACAAACATTTCCCAATCTTACAAATACCACGCATAGTGCATACATATTCCATCATATTCCCATAGACTCTTTACGGTCCTTTAATGTCCCGAAATTTCCCCACGAAAAACCTCGTTTTCATCCTTCAAGGCCTCGTTTTCAAATTTATATAGCAACATATAGCAACCGTTTCAAGCCCCAGAAAAGTTGAATCGCAGTGGTTCCAGGATGTTCGTTCGATGTTGATGTCCATCATGGACAATATGGACAGGTGATATTTGTGTATTGTTTGAATGTCCATTTCCAAAATGCAGGAATATTAGATTATCACTGATACTTAATCATACTAACTATTTATCATGTTTTGTTTCAAAAAGATCATTAAAAAAAAGCAGGATCGTCCCTCACCGCTCAACGCAGCGCTTCGCATCAAATTTTCTTCACGCCACGACCTGCCGGATTTGTCATGGGAATGTGGGTTTTAGCCAATGGAAAATCAACTTACGGTAACTACCCTCTGGTAAACGTTTACAAAAAACTATGGAAAGATCCACCATTTTTAATGGGAAAATCCACTATTTCTATGGCCATGTTCAATAGCTATGTTAAATTACCAGAGGGTACATTTAAATAATTTTAAATATACGAACTGGTATGAATCATACTACCTCCGGGGCCTCGCGGTCTGGCGGGCCCTCCACATATTTAAATGTTGTTACCATATATCTACTTACCGTTTGGGAATGATTTCTAGAGTTTGTAAACCTATCAAAATGGTGATGACTTGGGGATTTTTTTTTACTATTCCTGAACCTTCCTTCGATACACCAAAAAGTGCTCAGAAACAAAAAACGCTCATTTCCAAAAAAGTGCTACAAAAGCTCAAAAAGTGCTCATTTGGTTGTTTCATTTTGTTGGGCACCCCCACATGTTCAAACAGCCGGATCCCCAAGGATTCTTGCAACATACGCTGACACAATCACGCTATGCTTGGGATCACGCTACTTAGGCTCTCCACAACCAACATCATTCGCCGCTGCTGCAAGTAAGTCATCAAATTCACTTGGATGGGCCGAACTAGACACTTAAGCTATTGAATATCCACATTTGGGAGGCAAATGTCAGTAGTGCCGGTACACTTTTTGAATTGCGCCCCGATTGCGCGGTACCAAGTTGGCCAAAACGTCAAAAAATGTCAAAACACAGACAAGATATGTAAAATCAATTCTTTTGAGCTTGGTCCCAATGTGCATCCTCCCCAGGAAGCATAAATTAGGAGATATAGATGCTAATTTAGATGCAAAACTCGCTTCCAGGATTGGCTTCCAACAGCTTGAGTGTGGGCTAACTTCGTGGATTTCTCCAAGAGTTTAATAGATCCAAAGGTGTAAAGTGGGTTTGAACCCCAAAAAGTGTTCATATCCATTGAACCCCCCAAAAAGTGCGCAGACCCTCAAAAAACGCTCAGGGATGGCAGAAAGTGTATCCAACCAGGGGTTTGCCAGAAAAAAGTGCTACAATGGAATCTCCAGGTTGGGCTTACCACATGAATACGGTGAAATAATGGATGATCATCAACCAATCAAATGATATATACTGGTTGGTGGTTGAGCCACCCTCTGAAATATATGACAGGTAAATGAAACCACAAACCAGTATAGATTTGTGATGACCTAAGGGAACATCTGCACGAAAGCCATGATTTTCCTCAAAACACAAATTGAGTTTACTGGAAATAGAATTAACAATGATACAAGTAAACCGGTACAATTGCAGCTAGACTCCAATGCCAGTTGCTATGCAACCACCAAAAAATATACAATGCTTAAAACTCCAATGAATGTAGCAACTGAAGGCTGATGCATAGAACCAGTTGCAAAGCAAAGTTAGCGACTAGAGAGCATTCACCAACATTGTACCAGTGCCACTTGTGTCATTGCTTTGCGCCCCAATGCACGACGATGAGCAAACTTCACACATTTAGAAGCACAAAAATCCAAGAAACACGATTCACCAACAAAATACAAAAAACATCAACACACATGCATTAGATTGCATTAGTCTAATATGGCAGTGTGTCAAAACCTTGTACCCCTGGTGAACATCAAAATAGCTGGTAAATGGATGTTCATCCCCCTAAAAATAGTATTAATAGGTATTGATCCATACCCATATTGCTGTCTTCCAAGGAGCAATGGAATCTGCAAGCAACCGGTCATTTCCCGCCATCTTCGATTCCTCCGGGATTCCCACCTCGCCGTCGCGACCGCGACTACGCTACGCAGTGCAGCGTTTCGACGCGTCGCTGACTTGGAGGGAGCCACAAAAGACCTGACACGACCCAAACGGTTCATCAACCAATGGGGAAAACAAAAACCACACATTCTGAGCAAAATGCTGGAAAGTGGGTTCAATAATGGGAGAGATACATGTCTTTTGATGGTATGAAAATTGGGGTTTGAGAAGGCTCAAGCATAGATAGGATGGTTTTACAAGCGAAAAAAAAAACATTCACCAGTTTGGCTGCACATCCCAAAAATGGTGTCCTGATGTGTCCTGTGATAATCACCAAACTAGCGATGAAAAATCCTCCCTTCTCAAATGATTTAAAATGGGATTTCCCTATATTTCTATGGGATTTCCCTATATTTCATCACGGGTTTCTATGGGATTTCCATTGTTCAAACAGGGCGGATAGGAGAGCAAGTGCTTTCGCTATTTCTCCAGGAGTTTTCACCCCATGTTCATCCCATTTTAACGGTAGAATCCCAATCTCCGTTTCGCCTTGGAAAAGAGTTTCGGCTTTCAAAAAAAAAACTTGCGTTATTCACATATATAATTAATCAATAAATTGGTTGAAGGGAAAATCTGAACCGGAAACCATGGTTTTTACCATCAAATATAGGGGTTTTCTGTAAATTTTGCCATCATCCAATTCTATGAATTATTTTTTTTCACACTATATAGAGACTATGGATTTCCATTGCAGGTTGTGAGTCGAGGCAGTTCGCGCTGTTCCGTATGTTCCATGGGCGATGGTATATGGTTTCTAATTGTCCCACAATCCACCTCTAATGGATTGATGACCATGATCATAATGGGTCAATCTAATCCAACTTTACATGATCCTTGATTATATATATATACATATGTATAATATTATTCTGAGTGGATCATTGGATCCCATTTATCGCCATGATATCCCCATATAAATCCCATCAAATCCCATATCATTCCCAGGTAAATCCCATCAAATCCCATATACAATCCCCAGTTTTCCGCCAACACCCAGCCTCCTCCGAGGACTTGTTGGCCAAGCCGGCGTGCTGCCTCGACAAATTTGGGGGATCTATATATATGTATATGTATATAGTCATTCCTATAGTTCCTATACTATAACTACTTAAAGTTAAGATTTGTTGTTGGATTCTAGTTGTTCTAGGGTTCTTATCCTATACTATAACTAGTCATTCCTATAGAGTCCTCTCACCTTTCGATTTTCCATGCTGATTTCACCCAGCGGTGTTCCCCCTCGGTCGACCAACCATGGACTCAGCTAACTGGTAAAAACAAAAACTGCGGATGTCCAAGTGATGTTGATCCACTTAACCATTATAAGATATTATGATCATCATCATGGATAATGGTCCACTTAATCATAATCATGATGTTGATTGGATTATAAGTTATAAGTGGATAATCCAATCATGATTGGCCCCATGATCCACTGGAAATTCCACTGGAAATTCGATGTTCCATTAATTGGATTATAATCATTGGGTTGTGGTTCATGACTATGGGATACAAGTTGTTTTTCCATTATCATCCCCACAACCAACATAGAACCTGCCAAATAGGTGGGTGGAAGACAACGTTCATCCAAAAATAAGCTATTCTCAGGGTCTATGCTAATCATGATTGCTCCAAACCCCCCAGAAACGTTTGGGTTTGTCAACTTATGGGCTAGATAAAGGACGAACAATGACATATGTTCTATCGAAAAGTGGCAACAATTTACCTGTACTGGGTTGGAGTAACATAATTCACTGGTGAACTAACATAGCTATGGAAAATCACCAGCTTTAATGGGTAAATCAACCATAAATGGGCCATTCAGCACCGGTTGGGTGTGGATTCGGAGATGGTCAATGGTGGCTTTGTCGGTACCGTGTACCTCTGGAGCCATTCTTTGACGGTTAATCATCATGATCCCTACATGAAAAGGGCCATTTGGGGGTATACCCCCAGGCAATATATCATTATTATATGAAAAATCACCTGTTTTTAGAGGTAAATCTATGTTTTTAGAGGGCTAGATTCATCATTTTCCATCGCTGTGTTAGATTTCCATAGGGTATACATACTCCATGTACATTTCCAGATCCTCCGTTTTTGTTCCACCGCTTTTTGAGACGGCCTCTGTCTTCTGACGGCTGCCGAGAAGACGGCGTTGGAGGAACCGATGAAGTACCTCGGAAGTTGGGTAAATTACAACATATTCCATGATATTCCATGAACGGATAGCCGGCCATAATCTCTGGATAAATAATATTAAATCTATGTCACTAACCTGAATTCATGCGATGGATGTTCCTTAACCATCTGTATCCGTATCCGACACCTGGATGATCCCCAAAAAATCGATGGGACAAATTTTACCCCCAGTCATTTAGTGGTAATTTGGTAACTTGACCCATATCTATCCAAATAATGGATAAGTATAGGAAATATAAAGATATAGGAAGTATAGATAATTATAGATAGTTATAGATATGAATTATGTCTCCATAACAGATATCGTTTAAAACAAAATGGGATTTTCCCTTTGTCGCTCATGCCAAGACGCTCAGCTTTGGAGCACAGCAACAGTTCCACCAATTCCTCTGCCCCACGATGATGCAGCCTGAGCGGAAGATAGGCGGAGGAACAGTGGGGGCTATACCTCGAATATATGGCACATATCCAATATATATATATGTATATATATATATATACATATATCCCATATATATATACATATATATATATATATATATCCCATGTAAGTATATATTATATAAATGTGTTTATTGAGAACATGGCTTTGTCACTTTGTTCAAAAATTGGGGATTCCTCCCAGTTATGGCCATTTGGAACGAGGAAAAACATAGAGAAACCTTGGATTTTGGGGTTTTGGAGCATCCTAAGTTCAGATCAACCTATATTGGACCTACCCTCTGGTTGTTTAACATAGCCATGGAAAATGGATGAAAATGGTCCATTTATAGATGGTTACCCTATTAAAAATGGTGATTTTCCATGGCTATGTTAAATAACCAGATGGTATATGATGAGAAAAGACTGATCTCGGTTGGGGATCGGCGATCCCTTTCGACAAACCATGGAAGATGAAACGTCATCAAAGCTACAGCAGATTGGTTGGGAGAACCAAAGAGAACCGAATTTTCCGACGTGAGATCTAAAGGGATACTTTTACCCGAGATGCAAGTTGCAAGTCCATTAGTCATGGCTGAGATGACCCTTGAAGCCAAGCTGGAGATTGGTGTTGATTTCCCCATGGCTTCTCCATTTCCCAAAGATTGCCGCAGGTTCCCAATTTCTATGGGGGTCAAAACCACTGTGAACCCTGAATCGCTGGGAGTTATGGATCTTCATCATCTTCATCCCAGGAAAAGAGTAGGTTTTGATCCTGCACCACCAAGCGGATGGTTGAAACATGTTGAAACCCTATGAATAATGGGATAATCCAACTATCAACTGGTGCAGGATTTCTTCCATTCCCATATCAAAAGTCATGTTTTATCCGCTGAGACTCGAGTGGTCCTTCCCTTCACCCTGAACTCCTCAGTTTCGCCTGTCTGCACCATCGTCTTGAGAGAAGTAGAGCGCCTACGGCAGAAGATCAGAATGGCGGTAAGTTTTATATGGGGGAACCATCATGCTTGGAGATGATAACTAATAACTCACAACTAATACTACATATATATATGTATATTTATTCATTTATTTATTATTTATACATTCATTCTTGTATCATAAAAACCTATCAGACCAACTTGGGTCCGGGGCTTGGGTTACTATATCCCCACAGCCACATGTAACTCTTGCCAGGCTGGCTGGATTCCCCAGTGATTCAGAGATAATTGGATTATAGCCCCAATGATTCACCAACAAGAGGATAAAATCCAGCAAGGGCCCCAAAGTCAAAAGTTGATTTAACCCATCTGGCCAGTTCAATAAATCTACCATAAATCCTAGGGTTTCCTATGAATTCCGTAAACCAAAGTAGCGCAAATCAACAATGAAAATCTGCATGTTTCGCTAGGTCAAATCCCTATGCCCTCGCACATTGATGCTTCGATCCTGATGAAAAAATCTGAACGTTTGATGTTGAAAAAAAAAAACAGTTTCCCGACCCCCGCTTTGGTGGTTCATCATGCGAACTAGCAATGGTCCAACAATTTTTTGGAAATCCATATCAACAGAATTCTACATCTACCACAAGTAAGTCCTAGTTATGATGCGCATAAGTCCTACATTACCCATCTGGGAGGGTCCCTTCCGAGTCGCCAGATGACTTTTCCACCCACTCACCTCCTTCACTAGGAGCCGAAGTTCCCTTTGAAAACCTGCTGGGTAGATGGGAAATCCCCAGTTATGGCCCAACAGTTGTAATAAATGGGTTTATGTCTTGATAGAGTCTGATAGAGTTAACCTGAGTTAGAGGAGTTATAGTTCTATTTATAACTCTTGAAAACCAAAACTGTAGTGGAGTTTCCATATTTTTTTGTCGAAATCAACACCTTATTCTGTCGATTCCCGGTTGCCCAGCTTAGATTTCTTGTTGGGCAATCGCCTTTTCTGAGGATTTGCCTCAGGACACACTGTGCTTATAATGTCATGCAATGTCATGTCATGTAATGTAATGTAGTATATCGTAATGTAATAAATGTGGTATAACGTAATGTAATATAATATAATGTAATGTAAATGTATAAATGTAAATGCAAGGACATGTAAATGTAAATATAATTGTAATTGTAGATCTAAATGTAAATGTAACACAACATAACGCATGTATGTATGTACTTAAGTATGGCTACTATGCTCTGTACTCGTTGCCAAAATAAATACATCCTTGCTGATTTTCCCCCAAACTGAAACCCTTTGCTGTCCAAAAAAGGTTAACCGCTTCAATGTTTCACCCCAAACCTTTGATAAAATCTAGAGACCCTCACCTGGCAGGTGGGGAAAAAGATCATCCGCTTCAATGTTTCACCCCAAATGGGGATGGGTCAAAGGGTCAAAGCCTTCAAAGCCTATGAAATTACCCCATCTTGCTGGGGGAATCAACATCATTAAACCTCCATAGTCATGGCAGCGATTTCAGCCCAAAAAACTTGCTGAAGGCCGCCTTCGCGTAGCACGCCAGCCACAAAGACCTGTTCCAACTTCTTCCTGGCGCTAAGTAAAGTACTCGTCCGGACATCTTCGCCAAAGCTAAGGCACAATGGGGAACAAGGTCCAACTGTTGAAATATATTGAAATACGACAACAATATACAACAATGGTAAGATTGGACATAAGAGTGTAAGATAACTCTAATCCTCTAATGTCTTACAAACAATCACTAAAAACAAATGGATCGGTTTTTTTTTCCGGGAATCCCCAAGCACTAAACTGCTGGCCATTTGGGGATGATTCCCCAAACATCATCCATGGATTCAGGGATCAATCACACTCCCAGTCCTCATTGAATCTCCAGCTTCGTTGGGTAGTTCCTACCCATCTTTGTCTTTTTTAACACCCCCAGATGCCATGGATGATACTATGAGTTTATCCAGATTTAATAGTTCTTTGTTGGATAAACTCAGCTCAACCAACAACTGGTTGGTGGTATACCTACCCCTCTGAAAAATATGAAAGTCAGTTGGGATGATGAAATTCCCAATATATGGACAGTCATAAAATTCATGTCCCAAACCACCAACCAGCTAATATATATATATATATATATCCCATTCTATCGTTTTTTTGCATTCCCATTATAGTTGGTTAATCCCCAAGATAGTGGTTGGTTATATCGATATTGCATCCCATTATATATATGGGATATGTATATATATATATATATTATCCAATCTTTGCAGCATCCAGATGTATCCACTGCCCTCAGCCCTGGCCGCACTTCTTCAAGACGCGATTGATCCGCGCCGCAGCCGCGGCGGCGCTCGGAGCCAAGTCCTCACCGGTGGAAATGTGCAGAAAAACTCTGCGTTGGAAGAAATCCAACGGGCAAATCTGAAAATTCTCCAATATTCATAGGAAAATCTCCAATATTCATAGGACAATCACCAATATTCATAGGAAAATCACCAATATTCACCAAAAATCACCAATATTCATAGGAAAATCACAAATATTCATAGGAAAATCACCAATATTCATAGGAAAATCACCAATATTCATAGGAAAATCATCAATATTCATAGGACAATCATCAATATTCATAGGACAATCATCAATTTTCATAGGAAAATCACCAAAAATCACCAATATTCATAGGAAAATCATCAATATTCATAGGAAAATCATCAATTTTCATAGGAAAATCACCATATTCTAATGGTTTGCGCACTGGAAAATCACCAATAATCAGAGGACAACCATCCATAAATTGGAGGACAGTCTGTGCCGTTCCGAATCGCGGTGAGGGTTTGTTTTGCCATGGCTACTTTCTAAGCTATTATGATATATGATATATGATTTTTGATACATTCCAGTATATCCGGTATATGATATAGTATATGATATTTGTATGGCAATAAAAGTTATTGTTTTTGCAAAGTCCCGAAAAAATGATGTGTACGTCTCCATCATGCACAAATCAGGGAATAGCCTGTGACAGTCAGGTGTTGGGAGTTGCTCCAAGTTCGAGCCAGAGCTGCCCAACTCCAATCCCAAGCAGCCAACGCTCTTTTGGATCAAATGACTTTGCATCCGAGACAGCATGAGGGCACCGCCCAATGAATGAGCTAACCAGCTAGTTGCAACTTTTCACCAAACAACACACAGTACAAGATACATACAGATACTCTTGGCATGTTCTTTTCAAAAGTCCCCTCCAGTAACCTAAGATAGCTATAAAAAACTGCACATTCATAGTTGATTGACCTATCAAAAGTGGAAATTTTCCAGTTCGCTATGTTCGTTTACGGCGTTGGCATCTCCAACGGTCAACTGTTTGTCGCAACACCTGTCGCGGCGATTGGAGGTGGTTTAACCTACACCATTTCCAAGGAATCAATCACATATCCATGGCCATAGAACAAGTTCATTTTAATTGCAATGGTGTAAGTATATATATATACTGTGTATGTATGTATATATTAATATATTAATATATGTGTATATGTATGTATGTATATATGTATATATAATTATATATATATGTATAATGATTATATCATCAAGAATATATTGATAGTACATCATATTGCTCTAATCCCTTCCCCCCTGATGGCATACACAAATCCCCCAAAAAATACGAGCATTGCATTTAGTATTGAATTGATTCATGTCTAGGATGGGATCATGTTCCCAGTAGGCTACGTTTTCCCACCCCAGTTCGGACACAAGACGCAGTACGGAGTGAGGACAAATGGCTCATGTCAATTCAGTTTCCCCACCCCAAAGACCCTCTGAGACTTTGCTTTGTCGATCTCCCCGTGCATGTTCAACAAGATCTGGTTGGTGGTTGAGCCCTACCCCTCTGAAAAATATGAAAGTCAATGGGAAGGATGACATCCCATATATGAAATGGAAAATAAAATTCCATGGTTCCAAACCACCAACCAGATATCTTCAGATTGCTTCAGGGCTCAGCACTTGATGAAGATCTTCTATTTTGGGGCATCTAAAACTCACCAAAATCCATCAGGCAATGGACCATGGCTTGGCACCTCTACTTCCGGAGCACCTTATCCTGAGATCATGTGCAAAACTCCCTGTGAACCATCCGAAAAACGGCGGAAAAAATGGGCATGTGTCACAGCTTTGGGTGCCTAATTTATTGGTGTCACTACTTAACAACTACTCAATCTGCGATTCCCAAACCTTAAAGGTTTGACCTGCATCCATCCGGGCCGCAATCGACTGAAGATCCCTGTGCCCTCTGGCCCTCTGGTAGTCAAACACGGCTTCAAAATCTCCCATTGATATGGTCAAATTTCATCCATTTGTATAGCTGGTGTTCACATCAAGGTGGAATTGGAACCCAGCCAGTCATTATTTCCTAGCGGCTAGAAATTGTTCTGGCTGAATTGCAATGATTATCAACGATTCACCAACCTTCTGTCAAGCCATTTTTTTGTTGTTCCCCTCACTTTGCAACCACAATTCTATGGGGACATCGGGGGTCTTAACTGTTTGGATCTGGCCAGTGTATAATATCATGTCTGATCATTTATATAACATAGCCATAGAAGCCATGGCCCATAGAAATAGATGGTTTACCTATGAAAAATGGTGATATTCCATGGCTATGTTAAATAACCAGAGGGTGCATATATATATATACAGTAAAACAATGAATGACAGTATCAACATATGTTTTAGCTGGTTAGTATACATCTCTGGCCAAAAATTAAAAGTATTACCTTCCGGCAATCAAACATGGCAATGGACAATGCCCCACTCAAAGATGTTTTGATCAAAAACCTCCATCTATACAAGGTGGTGCCCCAGTTCGTTACCGCTAAGTTGGTGACCAGTACTCCAATTTCACTATGGCATATGGTAGATCTATACTATTCCAATGATTTTTCTGAACCAACCTTCACATCACTGGGGGGCCACCACCTTATAGGGGATAAACCGGAAAAACTCCTCCAGAAATGGCAGGATTCTACTGAAGCGACCACCACATTGGCTCTGCGGAATGGCGGCACTTCCTTCGGAAGTGCCATGCTTGGCGACAGAAAAACCACAATGACTGTGGCTTCAACATGGTTAAAAACCACGTGATGGGACTTGATGGGATATACCCTATATATACCCTATATTACCCGCAAATATGCGATGTTTTCACCATCAACAATCAAGACCATTATAAGACTCTGGGGACCACAAAAGTGGACAGGAAATTGTGATCAGCGCTTGTCTGAAAATAGGGTACCCATTTTTTTGATGATTTAATAATATGATGTATTAATGTATTATTTGCCCCACGAAATTGGCGATAAAATTTGGGTACAACCTATATATTTCTTGGGAAACCCAAGCCGAGTACCCGGGATGCTGAAAACCAAACAAGGTGGACAATGACCGACACTTCGATCATCCCAATGAGTATGTGATTGACAAGCCTAACAAGTCCCCACCCAGGGGGCATCCCCTTATTTGGGGGAACATTTTTCGCCTATTGACCCAGTGACATTTCGCAGGCGTCCTTCAAGGTACCCACATTTCGCCATCTCAGAAGCGTGCGGATTTGCACTTCCTAAGGCGTGCGGATTTTTTTTCGCCCCGCAACTACTTGGATGGTCAGCAAATAAACTGCTTAGTGACTAGGTTGTAGTTTAATACCCAGTAAGGGGATAAAGGGGATATGACTGATATAACCCAGCTACCGGATGAACTCCTCATGGCCCTTTTCGTGCAGCGGGCCGGGTGTCTTTTTGGGATGGTGGTTTTCCAAGCATCCAATGGGCAACGCACGCAGTGCCAGTGGGCAGACAGATAGACCACGTTGCAGAATCCTCGTTGTGAAGCTGCTCTCCTTGGCACGGAAGCGATTTGGAGCTACCCTACCATATGTCTCCATAAGGTCTATGTAAGATCTATGAAAGGAAACCCAGTATCCCCTAAAAATGACCTAAAAATGATACAGCACCTCCATTTTAGGGTCCTGAATTGATCTATCGAAAAGAGCTGGAGCTTCTCGGCTTCTCCATGGCTAGGCCACTGACACTTTCCAGCCTGTGATGACACCAGAGGGTACCACCAATGGTTTACTGATGTTTAATTCATCGTTTTCGTACGGCAAAAATTAATCGTTTAGCCATAAAAACAGCCGGCGATCCAACAGGTGAAAAATCCATGGGATAACCCCATTGATACCCCGGAAGCCGATGAAGTACGAGTGCCATTCTCGCTGGATGAACCATGTTTCTGCACAGTGGCCTGCGTTGGTGGACCCAATGACGAACAGCAAATGTTCAAGCTTTGGCAAAACCGCCCAATTTCTTGGCAGAACTTACTGCAGATTATAGCATGAAAATGCATCTATGTAATAACTAAGATATAGTTGTTTAATCTTGCAACTTGACAGAATATGGCAGTGCATTGGGTTTACTACATTCATACTTCCATAATTACAAAATCTTGAGGTAGATCACCCGATTCCTCACCATCTGGATCTATCTCAAAAATATGTGATTCCCAAAACTTGACGGTTTGTCATCATATAAAAATGTCAATAATTTGAAGTTACACGAACCGTTCTCAAACCTACCATATCATATTACCGGGTATATCCCAGTATATCCTCATATCAGCCCATTACATAGCCACTATGTGAATACGTATATACATACATATATATATATATACATATACATATATACATATATACATATTACGCATATATATATACAGTATATATACATATATACATATATACATATATACATATACATATATACATATATACATATTACGGATATATATATATATATATATATATACATATTACATATATATATATATATACATATACAGTATATATACATATATGCAATTCTATGTAGCTATTTACATCTATTTACAGGAACATCTGTAAATATGAAGGGTGCGTCTCAACGCCAAGGCTCAGCCATGGGCTGCATGATCCATGGGGCACTGAAGCTGCCGGGCACCTCCATGGCGGCCATCGGGGGCCGGGGGCCGAAAATGCTGGGTTCATGTGGCTTAAACCATGGCAACGATGGGATTTTACGGTGATTTCATGGTGATTTTACGGTGATTTCATGGTGATGTTACGGTGATTTCATGGTGATTTCATGGGATTTAATGTGATTTTATGGGATTTAATGTTTTTTTAATGGGGGGTTATGGTGATTTTTTAATGGGATTTTTCATGTGATTTGACCCTTTTTTAAAACATGGGAGTTCTTGATCTGAGGAACCATTTACAAATCAAACATCGATGTTTATACTGATATTTTAATGGCTGGTTGGTGGTTTCAACCTACCTCTCTGAAAAATATGAGTCAGTTGAGTCAGTTGGGGTTATTTTTCCCGATATATGGAAACATAAAATTCATGGTTCCAAACCACCAACCAGGATATTTTAATGGGGATGATTTTAATGGGACTACCTTCTGGAGGATCATCCATCGACGCGGTAACCCACGAAATGGGGACTTTCTAACCTATTGAAAATGGCCATAGAAATAGTGGATTTTCCCATTAAAAATGGTGGTTTTCCATAGTTTTTTGTATGTTTACCAGAGGGTTACTTAATATGTTACTATCCACCTACTAAGCGGGATGATTAATTCATGTAAACCATAAGTGGGTGGTATACATGTACCATATCCCAAGCACACCGTTTTTTAGCGACAAAAAAAAGGGGGGAACATGGGAAATTTCTGGGAACATGTTCAAAAGCCAAAAAATGTCAATCCATTAAAGCCTGGTGAAGTTCACGGGACTCCCCTAACGGATCATGATAATCAACCAAACCGCGGTTGGAGACACTACCTGTCATGACAAGAATTATCCAGTATCATTGGTACATAATCGCATAAATCGCTATGTATCAGAATAATCCCATAATTATAACCTGGTATTAAACACCCCCATTGTATGGTCCCAAAAGGTGTAAATCCCATACTAAACCATGGTTTCGGAGTGGTATTAAATATTAGGGGAACGGGATTAATTGATATTATAAACCATGTAGTATCATTGATCAATCAACTAGTATTCCATGTGGTAAGTTTAGTATGAATAAAATTGCAAAAAACATATAGCCATGTAGGCATCTGAAAAAATGGGAGCACCGGGAAAACATTGTAGTTATTACTAATTGGCATGTGGTATTTATAATTACTAATGACTAAATATTCCTACTACTACTACTACTACTACTACTACTTCTACTACTACTTCTACTACATATTGCAACTATTACTATTAAAACACACGTTGGAATATTTAATGCTAGTTCAAATGGGATACGAACTGCAGGGTTCATGGGATTATCATGATATGTCATAGGGCAAAATGGAGGCTGTGGAGCCAACCAAACATGGCAAAATATGAAGGGCATCCATCTTATATACCATGTTAGATACATATGGAGGAAACTCCATAAACGGGGTGACACCCCAAAAATCGCTGGATGGTTTACATTCGATGGAATTCATGTTCTTTAAAATAGATGACCAAAAAGGTACCCATTTCAGGAAACCTCCATATTATATACATATTATATATTTGTCATTAATCTATACACTTATAATTAATCACTTTAATATATTGGAAAAAATCTTGAATATATTGTGATTGAACACTTCTAATATACATATGATTATATAGATATATATATATACCCTCTGGTAATTTGTTACATAGCTATTGAAAATGACCATTTATAGCTGATTTACCCATTAAAAATGGTGGATCTTTCCATAGCTATGTTAAATTACCAGGCCGGGTAAATCCCATGAAAAATTCCATTAAACCATAAACTCTCATTAAATCACCATGTTCCTATGGTTTTCCTATGTTTATGGCCACTTTGCGCCTTCCGTTGCCAGAGCTCCAGAAAGCTGGCGCGGGAGGCCACGGTCACCATGTCATCTGCGATGTATGCAGCGCTCTCCTTTGGGGACCAAATCCCGGGGTTTCGGTGGGACGATCAAAGCCGTTGTTTTTTTAATGTGTTTCTTAATGTTAATATATCTGGGTAAATTTTAATATTTCACTAACCTGAATCTTGCGGCCATTTGGGGATGATTCCCCTTATTAACTATGATTCCAGTGAGGGAGAACAGTGAGGTCGTTATAATTTACCCAGATATATGGTTAATGATGGTTAATGATGATGGTTAATGATGGTTATAATGATGGTTAATGATGATGGTTAATAATGGTTATAAAATGATGATTAATGATGGTTAATGCTGGTTGTACCCTCTGGTTTAATGGGATTTAATGGGATTTACCCGGCCTGGTAAATTAACATAACAATGGAAATAAGTGGGTTAATAGTGGTTAAATAGCCCATTATATACTAAGAATAATGGTTTAATAGTGGTTACCCTCTGGTAATTTGTTGCATAGCCATGGTGAAAAATTACGATGGCCCTAATCGAAATAGATGGTAAACACCGAACTGAATAGCATGGTGGATCTTTCCATGGCCATGTTAAATAACCAGATGGTATAGTGGTTGGTGGTGCAATAACCATCTTGAAAAATATGAGTCAATGGGAAGGATGACATCCCATATACGAAATGGAAAATAAAAAAGTCATGTTTGAAACCACCAACCAGTACTGGTGGTTGTATATGTTTAGATTGAAACAATATCGATATTTTTTGGGGGGAAAGGTACATCACTTATATTTTTCCTAGTGATTTTCTTAGGGTAAGTGGGCTTTACATCGATCTCTGTTTTAGATATATACAGGGATGGCCACCAGGATGCCAACTCCAACATTACCCAGTGGATATCCAGCAATTTCTGGTTCACAATCTGTTTTCGATGATCAGATTGATCAAAGTATGGCCGCATGGCTCAAACTCATGCTGTGATTTTTTGTATGAAGCCATCCAATTTGGCAAGACAGTAACTTTCAACGCTTCTTTGGGAGGCCAACCACCAGAATCTTTCTTCCGGCTGCCACCTGAAAGCAGCCACGCCAATGCAACCCTCGATTTGCCCACAAAAATGGATGGCTTACCCGCAAGATTTGGTAATGATGGAAAGCTGCTGAGGGGTCATGTGGCGACCATCAAATTGATGGTACTGTACCCAAATGACTTGACGCATACCCCGGTGACTGCAAAAGTTGCTGGAACATCCTGTGCCAGATAGAACCTTCTTAACCTTCTCCAGGTTCAATTTCAATCAAAGACATGGATGGCATTTAAGCCTTGCGAAGGGTTCAAGTCGATATTCCATCTACGTACTTCAGGGCTTCTCAAATGGTGTGGCTCATGAGCCCAAAACGCCAATGTTTCGGGGCGGGATCACCATCAACAACCAAGTCCCAGCCGCTACAGCCAATGATTTCCCCTGCTTTTCTTGAGGCAAAATAGAGCTTTGGGTTGGTTTGTTACAGTTACACAATTTTTTGTGGGAGAAAAACGGGACTACCGGGGCTACCATGGGCTACCCCGCCCTCACTCTTTATCAACGAACCAAGTGGAAATCATCCGGCAAAGTCTCAGCCTTCAATGCACCCTTGGCGCAGCAGCTCTTTCCTTAGGGGAATTATCTCTTGACGACGGGAAGTCAGTGAGTAGCATGCATCTGGCTTTACCTATCACACTTCCAAGTGTTTGTGGAGGCAGATGATGTCACAGGAAAATGATGTCGGACGTCAAGGGATCCTAGTATCATGACTGGTGGTTGATATCCTCATTTGCTGCTTATCGTCCCGGTTTTCACCGGCCAAGATCAGGGATTGTTTGTTGTTGTTGGTTTGTCCTTTTACATTGTTTGGGAAACAATGTTCGGAGTCAAGATAAAACATACGATTGTAGCCCGAGGAAAAGCAGACTATGGATTAGGAAAAGTAACATCTCTGACTTGTGTTTTGTTTTATGCATGTTCTGTCTACTTCAGGATGATTGTACAATACCCATATGATACCCTAAATCTATTGGTTATATAATCGCAGTTTCCGCTATTAAAACTGCCATAACTTGGGGGCGCACTCATGTCCAATATGGTTGGTTTGATATCTCGGTATATCCTCATTATCTTCACATAGAATGGCCTTCTAATTCCCTGTTTCTCTTGGTTAAATCAAGTTAAATCATGTTAAATCCCTGTTTTCCATTTCCAGCCATCAAAAAACGCCCTATCCCATCTCATGAAAACTGGGTTGATAGGTTTCCCTGCTGTCCCTCTGTCCCTATGGGTTCCTGTAGCCTGGTTGATGGGGATCTAATGGATTGTGCGCACAATCCCCCAATATATTGGTTAGTCATCCCTCATGAAATACTCCTTAAGGTTGATAGGTAATTTTTCGTACTGTTCAAAAACTATGGATGACTGTTTAGGTTAGTCATCATCCCCAAACAAATTACTAATCATCAACCAACAGGGGTTTTGGTACCCATGTGATGCCATGTGACGCCATGGGGTCGCTGCCGAGGCACCGGTGGGCATGGTTTAGTGGTCCCCTCTGGTAATTCAACGGTTTGTTAAACTGGAAAATCACCACGTTTTTTTTCCGCGTTTTATCATCGTGGTTATCATCTCTATAGGCCTAGGTAAAAAATTACCAGTAGATAGCCATTCATGTTTGACCTTAGTTCACCGGCCAAGTCGCCGCAGTAGCACCAGGAAAAATGCCTCGGATTTCGGCCAGGCGTGGTCCATGGATTGCCATGGATTGCCATGGATTGCCATGGATTGCCATGGATTGCCATGGATTGCCATGGA
>Ga0126342_10006865_pt1 | contig 20261 bp, 20 predicted proteins | sample Cyp1metagenome_FD_92528 | JGI IMG/M metagenome (GOLD analysis project Ga0126342, IMG submission 92528) | Coral microbial communities from Lord Howe Island, Old Settlement Bay, Australia - Cyphastrea 1 metagenome | ecosystem: Host-associated > Invertebrates > Cnidaria > Coral ...
CCCCCCCCCAGCTAAAGCTGATATAGCGACTGCTATATTAACAAATGTCATTGAGCATTTAGTGTTGCTGTTTTGCCCCCCAATAAGCACGCCTTCACCGCCAAAGCGGTGTGGGCGGATTATTTGACCGATCATGGGAATCCCTATCAACAACGAGTATAAAGTTGTGAAAGAGGTTTTTGAACAAGATGAAAATCCGACTCAGAAACTACCGCTCAGCAACTACGGTTCAGGAACCAGAACATCTTTTCGCTTCAGTAGCTACACGTGAAACTAAAGAATTGTCACCGCTCTAAGTCTCTAAGTATGTTTCATATTGGCCCCCTTCACTGGGCTTGCTTTAGGGTTTACTTAGGGTTTGTTTATGGTCAATTTATGTTTGGTTCAGGCTTACTTTAGGGTTTATTTAGGGTTGGTTTAGGGTTAGATTAGGGTTTGTTTAGGCTTGGTTTAGCGTTTAGGGTTTCCGAAGCACAATTTGCTCTTCTTGGTTGTCGAAGCATAGTTTCCAAAGCATGGTTTTCGAAGCATGGTTTCAGAAGCATGGTTGCTGAAGCATAGTTTCCGAAGCATGGCTGCCGAAGCATAGTTTTCGAAGCAGAAGTCAACACTGATCAATGCAACAAATATTGTGAAGCATCATGATATTACTAAAGTTGAAGTTTCTCTTGGTCGAACGAACAGTACTGCGAATTGGAATTATCCACAGTGGAATGAATTCAGTAAGGAAGTTCCAAGAGGATTTAGTGTGATGCCACGACCGGGATGTTTTTGACTGGTTTGCCTCCAGAACCTGGTGAAACAGTCTAGTGAAACTCAGGCTGCTTGCAGAAGTGCAAGCAGCTTCTCCCGGGTGTGATTTCAGCAGGCATACAACATCCCTGCCCTATTTGATCATATTTTATCGCTAGTTATCCTAATCCTGTAATAGGACATCCATTTGACCCCTGGAGCAGTTCTCCGATGTGGACAGCATGGATCTGGACCTAGGACTTTCTTCAAAAACTTGTGGGTCCTGCCTTGGGTGGAGTGGCCAGCAGCTTGCTCAGAGTTACAAATGGAGAGTCACAACTAAGATGTGGCAAAAAAACGTGGCTAATCACCCACTATCCGTCACTATCCCATCTTGGCAGATGTGCCATCAACATCCACCAACAATCATCTACCTCGATTGATACTGTCGCCTTTGGTCGTTAAGGGCAACATATGAAACATAAAACATATAAAACGCAACTTGTGGCAATGTATGAGGTCCTCCAGTGCTATGGGTTGCAGCTTCTGGCATGAAGAACCTCACAGAGCCTGGACCAGACTTGCCCTTGTGGTCCGGAGACTTAGCACATACAGAGCTTCGTCGCAGTGATGTTGGAGTTTTCCATTATCATTGTGCATCCCCTCCGACAATGTTATCAATTGTATTCAATCGTGTTTGCAGTTTGAGTGTGAGAAAGCATTTCAAGTATAAATACAGTATTTCATAGTATTCCATAGTTGTAGTATGCCATAGTATTTCATAGTGTAGTCTTCCATAGGGTTCCATAGGATTTCCATCGTATTCCATAGATTTCCATAGTATTTCCATGGTTCCCTCCTTTGGACCACATGAACTTCATGGATTTCCGAAGATTTCCAGATTTTTTTTTGGCCTCTCAGGTGGGCCGGAGGAGCATGGCACCAGTTCAACGAGAGCAAGGCTCCGTTGACCTCCCGGGATGGGCTGAGGGATCTGATCTTGTCTGATCTGGTTGATGGATGGTACTTTAATATATATATATATATATATATATTATATGTACATACCTATACTTACATATATATATATATAATATGTGTGTTTTAAGATGTTTGAATGTATAGTTTTATCGTTGGTTGATATGTGTTTGTCTATGTTTATCTATATGTTTATCTTATCTTGATGTTGATAGCTCTTCCATGCAAGTTGGTCCCAACTCTCAGATCGGGCGACCTTCGGAATTGGGTCACAATTCAAGGTCCCACCGCACAAAGATGGATCGTTTTTTTTAACCAAAGCACCATGAAGCATCAAGTTTTCTAATGTTTTCTAATTATTATATATAATTATATATATGTATATAATTATAGAACTATATAATTATATAATTGCCGATGTTGACCGATTTTCGGATGCAGACATCATCTGCGGAAGAAGTTCTATATTTGAAAAGGCCTTTGGAGCTGCCTACATCCCGCGGAAGTTTGAGCCAGCCTGGCGCTGTGGCTCAGTGGGTCAGCCCAGTGAGAGGCCCGTCCTGGGCCCATCTGGGCCCCAAAATGGTTGGTTTGTAATGGAAAATCCCATGGAAATGGATGATCCAATGGTAAAATCCAATGGACAATCCAATGGAAATGGAAAATCCTATGGAAAATCCCATGGAAATCCCATGGAAATGGATGATGACTGGGGGGTACCTCTAGAAATATAGGAAACCACAAAATTTGGTGATTTGATGTGATTTGATTTGAAATCCAATATACACCAAGATTTATGACTACTGATTTGAAATCCCTTTCTGTAATTTTCGTTATCACAAGATGTCGCCAGGAAGAAATCGGCACCAATGTTTGCACTGCCGGTTGATTCGTTTGCTGATTGAGGTCTTGTCTCACCTCGCACCAAGCAGTATCGAGGCGACGAACTTGAAACGATGATTTTGGTTGACTTGAGTCATTTTGTGCGCACTTGCGTGAACAGTTTTGAGATTCTTTCTCAGCCGCTTGCAGGGTTGGTGCACAACAGTGGGTTCTGCTGATTCTACTCTCATTCCTAGTGCTGTTCATCAACCCATTTAAGATGTTGAACATATCAAACCAGAGTAGAAAACCAAAGTTTCTGTTGAACCGCAAGTAAAACTTATGAACACAGGTGAATGGACCCATGTTTGTTCGTTATGCTGCTATGCTCGATTGCTGTTGCTGGACACAGGCTGGTCCTGGAGAAGTTGTCGCGCCGCCGGGCGGCTCCGATGTGATGCAGGTCATGCGAGTGTTGCTGTGTCCGGGATTCTCAGCTGCGCTGCCATGGCAGCCTTTGGTGAGGGGTAGATGGGTCAACAAGCCGAGCGATGTGGGGGGTGAAATTTAGGGATGACAAAGCAGCATAAGGACGCAAAAGGCATCATCAAGAAAGGCGGAAAGTTGATGATCATCAGGGTGGGTGATGGTATGATTAGGTTCGAACTGAGTCTGGACAATTGATTGAATCTTGACTTCGCTTGGTTTCAGCCCTGGTAGCACCAGCTACTGCTCGCAGGTGTTAATCACCTCACCAGCTGATCGTTAAAATAAGTTGAAATGTCATTATTTGCCATTGCCACTTGGGGCATCTTGGGGCAAGGTCAGCGGGGTGACAAGCTCTGGAGCAAGCCACTGACAGGAGGAGAGTGGCGTCCGCAACTCAGAGGGCAAATTCGCTGCCAGACCTTGGAGGTTCAAAATCTTGGCGTCCCATGGTATCTGATGGTATCTGATGGTATCTGGTTGGTTGAAGATCTTTTGATTTCTTATTCATCCCCAATCTCTGCCTGAAATGCCGAATTGGTTCATTTTTTTTAATTAGTCGATGGCTCTGAGTGGCTTAAAACTGCCAACCAACCGTAACCCGCCTGCATTCAGTCCAGTTTTTCGCTGACCCTGGCAACATCCAGCAGGTGAATGTCCGTACCGTTTGCACCTTGATGTAAGACGCGTCAAGGTTGGCCGGACTCGGGCAGCACCCTTGGGCACACAAAATGAGTACACAGTTTGGGGATTCCTGGTGATCTCCTTGCGAGGAAGTTTATGGTTGTTGCATCTGTGATGTTTGCCTTCAACAACTTTCATTTCTTATTTTTGTATATTTTTGTTTGTTTAGATGTCATGTTTCATCCGTGAAGTCACCATTGTATTGCATGGAGTTGCATGGTGAGAGCACCCAATTATGCATGGTGAGCACGTTAGCCATGTTCATCTTTGGCCTCAAACCATCAGGCCCTAGAGCTTCTGGGAGGACGAAGGTGGGGCTGCAGCTGGACCACTGTGAAACTGTTAAAAATTGTGACATGTCCGGTTTTGGGGGATACAACATGATATATATATATATATATATATATATATATATATATTAATATATATATATATATTACATTACATGTGTATATATACAATATAAGATATTCTATTGGTCCATGTTGTGGATATTAGAGGTCCCAAAGATATGGTGCCTAAGCATGCCTTAGCAAAGGGTTCTAACGAACCGGTGCATGGTCTCAAGGTTTCAACCTGACGTTGGGACTGGTTCAGAAAAGTCCTTTAAGCCAGTGGGAATGATTTGTTTGGTTTCCCATTTGATATATATACAAAGTTTGCCCAAATAGGCGTTGAAGAATCTGATGTCGCAACATCTCACATATCCACTATATTCCAAGCAATGTTTTCCGTGTTTCGTCACTTTCTTCGCCAACCACCAGGTATTTGTTCCTGTTTCAAGAAGCGCAAGGCCACCTGTGTTATTTCATGGTATTTCATGGTATCAAGTATCAAGGTATTTCAGCCTTTGTGTGTTCACATCAATTCGTCAGGCATCCCCTCTGGACTGGACACTGTGTTGATGTATGACCTTTGTCGGAATGAATGGCGACCTCCCACCGCTGCGCGGGCGACTGCTGCGGGTCATCAAGAAGAGGTGCTCCGTGCCGCAGTGATACCAGTCACAGTTGGGATGCCTGGACCATCATGCAATCTTTGTAAATCTTTGTATATCTTTGTTATTCATGAATGAAACCATGCAGAATCTGCAGTCGCTGTGCCCACGAAGTGATGTTGAACCTTCACAGTAGATCCCTTCAAGATCATTTCAAGTTTCAACTCTGGTGGCATATCTGATGCTGGCGCAGGTCAATTGGCAAACAATGAACGGGCCCAGATCGACAGCACCATTGAAGGCCCGGCCAAGATTTTCGCGGCAAATGGAAACCACTGCGGTGCGGTGCAGCAATCTCACCACAGATTGAGCCAAGATAGTCTAAGGATGTCTGAGGCATTTCAACAGCACAGCATGTCGGTTGGTTTGCTCCACGGACCTGATGTTGGATTCGCAAGACATTTTGAAGCCATTTTGGGTTCGGAGATGTTCGGATTCTTTCCCCAAAATACCTCAGGTATCCTCAGGTAACCCTGGGTGATCTGGCTGAGGCTTGGGTGTTGGAAGCCAGCATGGACTACGTGGTCAGTGGCCTCAGGAGCAAGCGCTTGGATGTTGGCCGACCGTAATGACCACTGGCCATCACCAATGAGGTGCTAATGGCTCCAGTGCGACGCCTCAGTGATAGCTATATGTATAGCTATATCAACCAATCATAACCAATCTGTCCTACCGACACAACATGACACAACCACTTTAGTTTGCAGTTGTTAAGTGAATTAAGTGAGGTCCAGAAACTGCGGAAAAAGAATTGAAAAGAAAATCGCTATCAATTTGAGATGGCGCGGCTTTTCAGTGCGATCCTGCCAATCTTTGTCCATGTTTGGGGGTCCCAATAGTGCCATCTGAGGTGTGCAGAGATGGCTTTCAACGAGTTCCAGAGAAGGAGACTTTGCAAACGTTGCGGAAACTAAGACATGGTGTCTCCGGATTAAGGGATTTCATAGGGATTTCTATAGTTCAGCTTTGGGTCACCAATTTCGCTGAAAATTATCGGCTGGTTGCTGGTTTCAAATCTATGTCTATGTTCCATCAGGATATCCATCCCACACCGCTTCACCGGAGAGACATCGTCCCATGTTTTCCCCCGGAGCCTTGGAAACTTTCCAGGACAACTACACAGCCCTGTACTTCATTGGCTGTCGGGGAGAGGAGGTCATTCACCACCTACCATGCTTGGTCCACAAGTTGACCGTGCAGAGGCTGACACTGGGGATGGCATGGTTGCGCAGTTGGGAGGGACTAGAATATCTAGAATGAGGTGCCCAAATGCTGCAAATGGCTGGGAAACGGATAGTAGATGTATATAGACTCATGGCCCATGGCAAAACCAATTAGTCAAAAAGATCTATATAGGCATCAGATTGGCTGGCTTTTGGAATCAAAAAAATGAAGAAACTCTGCAGATTCCTGGGCTTTTTTTTCTGTTCCATCCCATCCTTGGTTATTTCGGTGTGCAGTGACGGCAGGTATGACCGATACATGCTGCTGGTGAAGGCAGGGATGGAAGTTTGGAGAGGCAGCTTTGGAGGTTGGTGCTCGTTTCCAAATCTTGGGCAAATGATGTTTCGGCATGTAAATGATGTTTCGGAATGTTTCGGACAATATGGTCAAAACTTATGTTCTTGATGATTTATAATACATTTTTATACATTGATACTTACTACACATATTAGACATATGAACATTCTATATCATACCAGGGACATACATGGACATACTATATCATATTATGATATAATATGATATAATATGATATGTACTATTTTATAATATGTTCTGGCTGATATTTTTTCCGGTTGCAGAGGGTGAAGATCCTGCAACGCTCTAGCTTGCAGCATTAATCCTCCAGGATTCGGGTGATGAACTTTTGGACTTCCCGGAATATCCAGCAGACTATGTGGACACCTGCGGATGGCCCGGAGCCCGCAGACTATGGCTCTGGTTTTGTGCTGACATTGATTGCCAATTGTTTTCATGAATGTTAATGATTTCAATGGGAGAATGATGATCAACCATCAAATTCGGGATACCCTATTTTTAGGCAAAACCATATGGTAGATGACAGCTTTATGCAGTATAAAGATGTATACCAGCAGTGTGCAGGGCTTATAGTGATCGGTGGCTGAAGGCTTCTGGATGCAGAAGACTGGGCGGCTGGGCCTTTGCCCGCCCGCAGCCTCAGTGGATTTGTTGATGAGCACGGAGATCGTCGAACTGAATAGGATATCTTGGATATTAGACATTAGTTTGGTCTGATGTAGATGTAGTTCATGGATTTTTCGCCCCAATGTCTCCACAAATTGCGCAGGAATTCATCTAGAGTCTAGCTAGTGTTTCCCCGAGCCTAGCAAAATTGTTCGTTCTTTGTGGGGTCGTGGCATCGGCAACTTTTTAAGCAACTTTGGTCTTACCACCCAGGTGCTCCTGCCTTCAGACAATGCTGCCTGGGGCTATGGCACATGGCAGGAAAGCTCAGAGCTTGGGAGTTGGTTTGGGATCACTGCAGAGCTGTGCTCTGCAACCACCTATTTATTCCCTGGGAGGTGTATTGTATGGGAGATCAATCCACCTAGAGATCATCATTGGTGCTATATCACTCCATCCCTACGCAGGCTCCATGGGCTAGGCAGCCCGGATTGCCATCATGCTGAAGCAAATTATACACGTCACTTCAGTCTTGCGAGGCGACGTCGCTAGCTAGCTGAGTATATGTGAAGCAGATAGTGACACATAGTAGTAGCCCATACAGATGTGATTAGCCCACAAGTGAAAACAAGCCGGAGTTTTTTGCTTTTAGTTGCTCCAACCACGCGAAAAAATATGATGACATATGTTAAAAAGTTTAACGGCACACAGCTTCCAGCTTTAGTAGTGTGACTGGATCTGGAGAAGGCGATGGGCATTGCCATGGGTTAGCTTTCAATCTAAGATGCCTAAGGTCAATGGTCATAGCTCGAGGAGCTTTGGAGGCCGGGTGACGTTGCAAACACGACGGTTCTGTTGATCGGTGACTGGATGTCTTGATGTTCAGCCGGGTGGACGGTGATGGTGGGTGGCTTTCCTTTTTCAGCATGTCTTCCTTTCCTCTATTTTGGGGTTGCATTAAGACAGTTTCCCCAAATAATTTCAGCACGTTTCAACTGGGTTAGAATCCTGGGTCTCTTGCCCTGGGATCGTGAGATTGCAGATGCGCAGCGCCAGGACAAACCAGACCTGCGATTGGACATGGCACCACGGATATATTTGCTGGAGGCATTTCAGCCTTGCTTTCTGTTGGTTGAGAGTCACTAGTTGGGGATGAGGTCCATCCCTTTGAGATTGGATGTGCTGAATGAGTTGGGTCATTCTTTCCAGCTACTCTCAGACCTGTGCTTCAGGTTCCGAAGAGTTCTGTTTACACGTGCTATGATTCTATGATTCCAGTTTGTTATTGATTGTTATTTCATCAGCCCAAAATAGATCGTTCTTTTGAAATCTTTTGAAGGTGAATGTACAAATCAGTACAGACTTCACAACATTTGCTGCAGTGGAACTGGACACTGGATGACTGCCAAGATGGGAGTAATCAGGGTGGCCATGGGTGTTTCAGGATGATGCCGACTTGAGAATTTGGACCACACGCCGGTCTCCCAGAACTGGACCCTGGCCGTTCCAGAGGGATGGACATTTCCACCCTGCCCGAGGCAGAATCGACGACCTGAACGCTGGTCTTCAGCCACCGACTTTCGAAAGTGCGCCAGAGTTGGCAAGGAACATCCGAAGCATCCCCATGAGGTAAACTTAGGAAGGTGACGATCAAAGGCCATGGTTTTTGGGGAATATTCGCTTAGGTTTGAATGTTGATGCTTCCTATGGGATGGTGTTCACTGTGTTCACCATTCCAGGTCGATCTCAGTTTCACCATTTGATTCATTTTCCCATGGAGCCCGACGAGGCCCAGGGCAACGTTGTCAGACATTGACGACGTTGATGACGTTGACTGGGAAAATACTAGGGAAAATCATCTACAAATGGGTTGGCTAGTGATGGATTTTCCAGCTAATAATTTGTATCAGAACCATATATATAATGTCATGTTTAGTAATAATTCAATATGGATTTGGTTTGCTTTGAGATGGTGTGTTTTTGGAAGGTTCTAATGTTCAGTAATATTTGCTGCTTGGGTGGTTCGGGGCCAGTGCCGGACAGTCAACACTTGGTTTTGAGAGTCATAGCACCCCGCTGGACATGGGAGGAATGTGTTTGGATATTAGGAGTATGATTATGGGTCAAAATGTTGACACCTCTAATGTTACTTGCCACGTACTTTAGAAAAAGGATCGGCCAGCACATGGTTTGGAATTCTGGGTTCGTGATGTTCGGCAAATTTCTACGCATGCCCTTTCCACTGTTAGGATCTGTTAGGCAGTTTACTTTGTGAAGAAGACACGTCATCATCGTATATCACTGTCTATCACATAGTGTAATCACATTGTATCTAAATCATTCTAAATCATTCTAAATCTATGTCTTACATAATTATAGTTATAATTTACAATGTTATTCTAAGTTGCGCTTCTGAATCGAACTCTTTCTTGTGTGCATGGAAAATACAATCGCCCCCAGCCACCAAGAAACTGTATGGATGCATCCAACCTTCTGGAATGCCAAGTTGACCCAATACTTCTACGATTTTCTCTTTTCGATTCCTTACTGCACCTCATTGGCATAGATATTTCCAGCTTTGGAGCTACCCTTCATTCTTGGAGCTACCCGTCCCCAAAGAAACGCCAGCCTTCGCTGCACAGGTGGGTCCTCGTTGTCTTGGTGGAAACTGGTCCCTGTGGGCGTCCCATTCTTAGGTCATATATATATATATATATATCCTTGTTTTTTTTTGTGAAGTCATCCCAATCATATCAACGACATGTTGGTCAAAACACGTTTTTGTTGTTGCGATTGAGATCATCAGTTTTCTTGGTTCATTGCAAACATTTAGAGATATTGAAAAAAGTTCCCAGGCCAGATTTGCAGTTCGCTGCACGCATCAACCGCGGAAAGATTTGGTGCTCTCATTCTCTGCAGTGGAGCAATCGTCCAAAAAATGGGAGAACATGGGAGAACCTGCAGGGTGTGTCCCGACTATTGGGGACCTCACACTACGATTATATATGTACACGATATGTACGAGTGACATATTGTCCACCACAAGGTCAGATGGTCACTGGAGGGCACAGTAGTTGACAACTTGGGCCAGCTTGGGCGATTAAAAAGTTTGGCGCAGGTACTGGAGATGCGATGTGGTGTATGAAGATTCCCTGACCTTGCTGAAAGTGGCTTGTTGGGGCCTCACATAGCCCAAACATCCTTGGGTGTATCCCATTACCTCCTTCTGTCAATTGTTTATTGAATGACAGTACAGCAACACTGTCAAATCAGCTGAGGATCAGAGATTGCAAAGACCTTGCCTAGGTGGTGGGTTGTTCTCTTGGTAAAAATCAAGGAATGCAAAGCCTTGCAGCCTTGCAGAAACATTGTAGAAGTTCATAAACACTATTTGGGCTGTGCATGACCTTGAAGGACTCTGGATTGTTTTGAAGGAATCAGGATTTGCATTCATCAGTTCTATTATATATAGTACAGTATAGTCTATATCTAAAAGATTTGAGGGTCCGATCAATTTGTTCAAAAGCGCCAATGGCCCTTCACGGTAGGCTGTTGCCGTGAAGAAAAGCTTCACTAGCAGAGGCCACAGCCCTTGGTGCCAGACCAGGGCTACATCTACAACCATACAAAAATGAGGGCTGTAATTGGCTGTAATGACTTTATTGCCTTCGGTTTTCTAGCCTTTTGAACAGTCTATAAAGATCTATAAAGTGTGTGTGTGTGTGTGCGTGTGTCCCTCTCTGAAAATATCTCCAAGATCTTGTGCCTTGAACCAAATCTTTGCATGGGATCTACAGTCGTGTGTACTACTAGAACTGACATTGTTTTTTTTTGTGTCTATTGCCAGCTTCCCACATCTATTTCCCTCCAAAGCGGCTTACATGTCGGGGGACAAATTGGTACTGTATGTATGGATCACAACCCATGGCAATTCAGTGCTCACTTGCTGGTACAGGACTGACAAGCTGCCAGTCATTCTGCAGGCATGGAAAGGCCATTGGAAAAAGGCAGCAGATGCTGAAATTTCAGCCACAGCAGAAGCTCTGCCTGTAGTTTCCTCAAAACAAATCAAAACAAGGTATTGAACGATGAGGCTAAGCCGAAGCCTTTGGCTCAAGAGCTGATAGGACAATGTGGCTCCTTTGAATCGGACCGGGATGGTTTTCATTCGAACGCCACAAAAACTTACCAGGTCTTTCCAAACCTACCAGCAGGTGCTTCAATTTGCAACCTAGACATAGGTGAAATCTGCTGATATTGGTGGATTTGTTGGTGGTTTTGAACATGTTGTGTATTGGTTTCTCCAACCTTGGATAATCCAACTTGACTTTCATACTTTGGGATCCGCAGCGAATAGGGAGATATGCCACGACTCCCATGGCTTCATATCCTGCGAGCCAGCAGCTCAGGTCACAGGAAATTCATGGGAAGTTGGATGGGATACACATTTTCCATCATTTTCCCCATGTTTATTTGAGGAAACACATGGAAATGCAGTACCAACTTGGACGGCATTTGTAAAGCCACACATGCATTGTAGGGGAAGTTGGTGTCCCTGTAATGAGAGATCCACTTGCCAATCCCAATATTCCCAGAATGTGGACTCCCAAAACCGTCGTTCGTTGAATGAGCAGATGCTAGGCACATGTCCGCGCATGCGGTGCATCGCCCCGGATAGGCTGGGTGTGCCAGGGGGATTGGATGAGAATCTTTGCAGCTTTGTTTTCGTGCCTCATCATGCCTCATCACCATCACCCATCGCCAAGGGTGCCAGCTTGGGAGATTCGCACCAGTCCTTGGCTTAGCCGGCCTACCGCTACCTGTAGCCACAAGCACTACGAAACTGGCAGGAAAAGTTCCTTAAGATGGGACAATGACAGGAGGAGTTGTTATGGATCGGACAACTCGGTGTGTCGGTATGTCCATGCAGGTCCCCGCGGATTGCGGACCCTTCAAATCATGTCATCGTTTGCGCTGAAAAAACACAGGGAAACTTCATCTTATGGATTTGGGATGATTTGGGGGTGATTTGAAGTCCAGATTTTTGATGATTGTTGATGATTTCCTGCAAATACATGCAAATACTAGCAGCTTGTGTTTTGCATCATGTTTGCCCCACTGTCTCGACCAGGTCGCGGCAGCTGCGGCCACCGGTGCCTTGCTGTGGCCGGGCTCCGTGGCACGTCAGGCAGGTCAACCAGTGCGGGTCCGATGGGATACCATTGGTATCCAGTGGTACAGCAGTGGATTCTGGTTAACTTGTTGAACTTCTTCTTGGAGGGTCTGTTTTTTCTCCCCTTGGTTTTCCCATAAAGCTGGTTACATGACTTGAGTCATATCCCAAAGTGTCGCAGGAGTCCCCGGCGCCGGCCAAGACGCCGGCCAACCCAACGCCGCCACAGCCGGCGGCGCTGCCGGCAGCGGTGCCCGCCGCACCAGCAGCGGAGCCGGGCAAGGCGCCAGCAACGCCACCAGCTGATCCTAAAAAGGCGGTGCAGAGGACCGTGAACATCGATCAGGAGCCAGCAGATGGGTCTGAAAATGGGGCACGGTCCCCCCAGTTACTGTATGATATTGAATGGCCATGTGTGGCTGTTTTAAATGGGAAGATGATGCTCAAGCAGTAGATTTTAGGGGTAAGATATGTCAATATATTTCAGACAAACCCAGATGTCAGCATGTATTTGTCAGTAGATGTACCCTCTGGTAATCATCAGACATTTGATTCCCCATGGTGGCTGGAAGATCTGGAACAGTTTACCCTGAGAACTAGATGGAACTAGGTCCTTTGGATGACAGCAACAACAACCCATAGCATGAAGCTGCCTAGAGATACAGTGCCTTTACCTGAAGTACCTAAAAGATCCTAAAAGAGGCGAATGTAAGTAGGTCAAAAACAACCCACAGATGTGGATCAATTATGATCAATTCATAATCCATCATCATATCCATATGCCCAGTCAGTTGACCAATTGAACCTATAGCGCCAGGAGATGCTGAAATCGAGGCGCCTCTTCTTGACAGGTGAGGTCAATGATGACATGGCCAAGGCTGGAGAATTCAGTGGTTCAACTGTAGCGGTGGAGCAAATTGGGGTCATTGAAGAGAGTTGAAGGAAACTTGTCAGGTTTCCCGACCCTTCCACAACCCGAATAAATGACGAATGCCCGGCTTGACTTGAAGTGTTTTGATGCCAGAGTGGAGATCACTTCCTATATTGCTTGGATGGCTGTTGCCTACCTTTCCCATGGCTGTTTTTGTTGGGTTCATTCAAACCCAACTTTTTGGGAGGTGAAATACCTCTAGAGTCTCTAGATCAATGCCAAAAGCTGCATTGACGTCCCTATCACCATTTCACTGGAGTATGTTGAACTTTGTCTCCAAACGACCAGATCTTTGTGCAGCAGCTTCTGTTCCTCGAGGTGCGGCTATGGTTCCAAAATGCTTTGCCCAGTGGCTGTTGTCCAAAGAAAATTCGGACCCTGATGCAGGAGACGATCACTAGGGGGGATCCCCCGCAATTCGCAACCACCAGGCAATCATTTGACGGACGGTCACCATCGAGGATAGTAGGACATAATAGGGGATAGCAGGCTGATTTGGCCATCGGAGAGTTTTGCCCGGCGGAAATCGCAGTGCTGACATCCAACAATGGGCACGTTCACAGGGTGAAGCATCATCCTTTTTTGGTTTCAGTATGTTTCAGTATGTTTCAGCGGTTTTCAGTGGACAAGATTGGTTTTGAGTGAGATTGCTATTTTGACATGTAACTCAAATTTGAACCAGTAGTTTTCTTCGCTCAGTGAACTCTGGGTGGCTTGCCAAATCATGGGCTCTGTGGGTTTCTCCTTTGCCGCTGCCATTTCTACGACCGATTCCTTCAGACATTCTTCAGGAAGACAAGAGCTTCTTGGAATTCCAAGCCGCATGCCAAATTCTCTTGAACACTTCAAACCTCAATCTGATGAGACCCTGAAACGATTCAAAGCATTGCTTGCAATTGTGCTGTGCATCCTCCCATATCATCCACATAGTCCATGTCGTTCAAAAGGGAAGCGGGAAGCATACTAGATTCCCTTCGCCATGTTGATCACTTCACCTATACAATTAACATCAATTGACCACAAGTGAAACCCTCAACTCTCACACTGGCAACACCAGTAAACCAGCCACTAGAACTGGACCCCGGTCACATGAGACCATCCTACATAGCAGTGACCAGCAAACTGTGGTAGATCGTGGTACACGAGTTGATGGGACTGCATCATGTGCCCATAATGTGCCTTGCTGTCAATGGGCAATGCAAAGCTTTGCCCACGCCGTTCGCGGCAAGCGGTTTGCTCTGCCAAGGATATCCCCGCAAAGCCGCAGCCCACTGGGAGGGATGCTGTGTGCACCGTTTCGCCCAGAAATCGGCAGCATGTTTGGGATGTACCAGGTAGGGGGAAGTCCTGGGCCAGAAATTCAGCTGTGTGTAAACATTGCTGAGACCAAAATTTCAGAAATCGTAGCAGGGACTAGCACATCACGTAAAACACCTGGTCGCATGTTGCAATCCCTGGCAGGCGTGAATCTTCACTGCGCTTTATGTGATGAGATACTCTTCACCACTCCGCTGGAACTGGCTGCGGCTTTGCTTGATTTCTTACTCGAAACCATGGCCGACTCCCACTGGATCGCAGGACAGGCAGAACAGGCCGGACAGGGACAAGCTGGCTACGCCATCGCAGCACGAATTCAATCTGCAGTTTGTGTGGGTGCAGCCATGATCCGTCCCTTGGATCCAATGCCCGAAATTCTCTACAACAAATTGCAGCAAGTGCTGCTGGATTTCCAGGTCCAAGCAATGCACCCAACGCGATCAAGTCCTCTGAAAGAGTTGGAAAGGGCCACTCTCTTGCACTCCAAATTCCTCCTGGAGCTGTGCTTTGGCTTTGGCAGACTCTCCAGCATGCCCACGCGCCTAGCGGTTCGCTTGTTCAGTGCGATGCAAGTCTCAGATGGCTTAACCATTTGGAGCATCGTGGAGGAGTCTCCGTAGGGGTGGAAGGTAGAAGATATCATGATATCATATTGAATTATTGAATTATACAGAATTATACAGAATATATCAGAATATACTATAATATACTATAATATACTACAATATAATACTATAATATACTGTAATATAATACTATAGTATACTTTATATACTTATTTTACGTCTATGTTAGATAAGACATTAGAATCCAATGATCTCATGTTATCCAAGGACTTCTGATCAGAAAGAGATACCACCATGGTCCCAGCGATCGTTGTCAAATCGATGATCAAAACAGAAAGCAATACCGAAGGCAACACGGTCAGTGTCAAAAGCCTTGGGTGTCCTTTGATGAATTATATATACGTATATATATAGTATATATAATAGTTTATATAATATATAGTCTATATAGTTTATATATAATATATTATCATATAATGACATATGATATAATATAATGTTAATATAATATATATATATAGTATAGTATGATACAATCTAATGTGATATAATACAATTATACATACGTATAAATATAGCTATATTTGTGATATAATATATTATAATATAATATGATATGATGTAATATAATGCAATATGATGTAATATAATATAATATGAAGTAATAAATCATAACATAACATAAATTTATGATATATTAATATAATATATATGAATATATATATATATTATGCATACTATTTATATATTCAATTCATTCCAATTATATATCCAACGCATGTGCGGTCATTATATGATCATGCATAATCAAAGCATTCAGGAGCTTCGTTCTTGCATGAAGAGGCAAGGCTTTGGGCTGATGGTGTCAAAATATATGTTAAGAATGTTTGGACTGCTGAGTTTGTTGAGATCCAAAGTAACGATTTGATTCCAGAATAGCGATTCTACTCGATTCCATTCGATTTCTAGTTTATCAATGTTATCATTCGTTCTGATTACTGACTTATGGATGTACTTTTTGATGTTTCCACCATATGTTTCATTATTTTCTTTTTTGGGGTTTCAATATGTTTCACAAAAATCCTCTCCTTTGACAAATTTGATGGCCTCCTTGAGGAGCTGGCCACAGCACAAGACCTCGGAGGGTCATCGGCTGCAAGTGGCCTGTGTTGTGCTGCGAATCTATGGCTTGACATCGCTGCTGGCCGGTTCCTCTAGGCGGGGATGATTCAAAAGTGTCAAGGAAATTCAAGGAACCCTATTGGATCCGATTGGCAAAATTTGGCCCCACATATTTCATCATACTTCGACCTTTGTATCGCGAATTTTTGCGGACATCCCCCATGGTAATTGGAACACTTTACCCAAAAAAAATGACTTGGCTGCAGCAGGATTCTGGAAACCTTGGAGAAGCAGTCCGAGTACTCGGTCTCCAGCGCGTTGGAAGACATGACTACTGCTGCCCAAGCGCTAACCATGACGGAGTCACATCAGGTGCTCCAAGGTTGAACACTGATTCCACTGACGTTGGGTATTTACCTGTTTTCAACCTAACCTCAACAGATCCTCAACAGTACAAACTGGCTTTGGGGATCAAGATGGCTTGGTCAAAATGCACCTGTGGATTGATCACAGGATAGTTCAACCAGTACTCGTACAAGGTATTCACATTGTTAATCACTGTGATCGATTTCCCAATGAACCAGTGAAGCAAAGCGCAAACCGTTTGAGCAGTGGTCAAAGCAGGCAAAAAAGAAGCCTTACACACATAATATATCATAATATCACATATAATCATAATTAATCATACATAGTCTACAAATGGGAAGTTGCCCATAACCAGCTGAGATCACCTACCTCTGTGATCTCTGTGTTCAGGTCTCCTCCTTTGGTTCGTTTGGCGGCAAAATCGATCTCAGGGAGGAGAATGATGCGAACATGGAGGCCAGGCCATGGTTCCAGCTCAGAAAGCTCCTGGGTGATGTTCAATCCACACAGGAAAGAACAGAAAACGATAAATTAGGACAGAAAATAGGTAAGAATATAGGGAAGGAAATAGAGAAATAAGAGGACAGAAAATAAGGGAAGGAAAGAGATCAAGAACGATGCAAAGAAACAGGGAAAAAAATGCGAAGAAAATGTAGAAAATAGAACTACAGAAGAAAAGAGGAAAGAAATTAGGGAGAAAATAGTGCGGAAACTAGAGAATAAATAGTGCAGAAAAAAGCGCAGAACATAAGAAACACCATAGGCCTATAGGGAACAAAATTGTAAAAACCATGGAGAATATAATATATAAACGGGAAGAAACTCGGAAGAACATGGAAAAAACACATTGGAGAAAGGAAGGAAAAAGATGGAAAAAGGGACAAACATAAGGAAGAAATAAGGGAATAAAACAGGGAAGAAAATAGGAAAGCAAATACTGTAGGGGAGAAAACGTCGTGTTTTTTTGATTGTTTTGGCATGTCTTGGCGCCACAGGTGAGTTGGCTGGTCAGTTGGATGGTGCTCCAAGCCGCGGCCACTCTCTTTTGTGCCAAGCCCTGCAATGCGGGACAGACGCAAATCACCGCCTGGAGCATCAAACATGCGCGGGAACTGGCCACAGGTGGGAAAGATGGAAGGATTCCCTAGAGATCCTATAAATTGATATAACTTAAGTGTATACGTGTATGTTAAAATTGTGTAGGTGTTAGGTACTCGTATTGTTAGGTGTTGTGTTTTAGGTGGACGATTTTGTGTTCACCGAAACATACCCAGCAAATAGTGTTTTTTCATGCTGTGCCCCTGCAGGTCCTGCGGCTTCTGCTGTGTCCTTGAGAGCTGTGTCATTGCTGCTGAGTTGGCGCCAAAAGCTGGAAGCGGTGGCGGATGGAGAGGAAACTCTAGTGGAAGTGGTGAAAGCCTTGTCTGCGGCCAGTCACTACAGTACTTCTCAAGGTTCAGATTACTGCAACCTGTTCAGAAAATGGCAAAGTTGAGCAGAGTTGAAAGAAATCGACGTTTGGCAAGATCCCAATCTTGCTGGTCAGTGTTAGAAATGAACAGGAGGGCTGAAATGGGTAGTTATGGGAAGTCAAAAGGATTGAACAAGTAGCTGATGGTTCGGAGTCATCCAACATCATCCAACCTTTCTTGAGCAACCTTTCATCCATTCCCATGTGTCGTTGAGGTAAGTTGATGATGGGTTTGATCGAGATGCCATCATTGATCTTGCAACTGGGCCGTGTGCGTTGCACCCTGCATGAACGCGAAGGGCTACCTTCCAACTGCCTGATTTGCGTGCCAGGGATGTCGGATGGAAATGACAAGCTCCCCTCGTCCCATGACATAGTCATGAGACTCGGGTCTGGTTGGGGTGATATTTTGATATATTTTGTAGATTCTGTTTTTGATTGGTAAATCAGTAAATCATGGTAAATCACAGGTGTTTGGATCTTGGAATAGTGATTTTGCTGGGGCTTTTCGGCTCAGGAAAAGTGCCGATGGCTTGAGCCCTGAGCAGTTGCCTCTGGAATTCCTGGGAGTTAATGGGCGCTCAGAGGAATGGCCGGAAGATGAAACCTCTTTGATGATTCGGGCACTGAAGGATCAAAATCGACCTGAGGCGGTCTTCACAGTTCATCCAGGCGAGGCTTTAATGGTGTGATCCCATTTCTGCCCAATGTTCCATGGTTTTGAGATGTTTTGATCGTTTCATCCCAGGACATGTGTGGAAAAATTGGCGAAATTTTGCACAAATACCCCAAGCTTAGTGGAATTTGTTTCCCCCTTTCCATTGTTTGGTGATGTTTTGTGCATCGCGCCAGGTATCATCCTGGAGGGTGAAGATATCTTGATGGCCACCATGTCCTTAGCTGCAGCCAAGGTGAGATGCACCGGCCTCCCAAACTGCATCGGTTTTTATTCGGAGGACTGGCCATTCGAGGGCGATGGACCCGATGGACCCGATGGCGATGTTCGAGCTGAGGCTGGAACGAAGTCGACTCGAATGTGCACTGTGGACTGTGGACCTACACTTACACATGTTGGTCATGTTCTGTTGTGTATGTCTATGTAATTCTCTCTCTGGATATAGTATATTATTTGTACACAGAATATAATATTATACAATGCATTAATAATGAACCAATATATGTTATATATACGTATATATAGTTATAATATACATATATTATATATGTAATTACATTTATTATTATGTTATATATAACCGATCTTTTGTTGTAGAGTGCCCATGTTACAATGGTTGACTCCCACTCAAGTGGGGTGGAGTGGACTTTTCTGGAAGTTGCTGGGATAGCATGTGTGCATTAAAGGGACGTATATATGATTATTTATTTATATATAATCCTATGATATATAGTTGTGGTATGAATCAGATTTTCCCCCACAACTTTGTGTGGGGTTCTTGTTTTTGATTCTGTATCCCGGGTGCTTCGCCTCCCGCCTCCCTCCCGCTCGCCGTCGTCACACCCGTCGTCGCACACCATCTTTCACACACAACTTTGTCACACACCATCTTGCACACACCATCTTTGTCAGACCATCTTTCACACACCATCGTTCACACACAACTTTGTCACACACCATCTTGCACACACCATCTTTCACACACCATCTTTCACCCACCATCTTTCACACACCATCTTTGTCAACCATCTTTGTCAACCACCATCTTTCACACACATCTTTGTCAACCATCTTTGTCAACCACCATCTTTCACACACCATCTTTCACACACCATGTCTCACACACCATCTTTCACACACCATCTCTCACACACCATCTTTCACACACCATCTTTGTCAACCATCTTTGTCAACCATCTCTTTCACACACCATCTTTGTCAACCATCTTTGTCAACCACCATCTTTCACACACCATCTTTCGCACACCATCTTTCACACACATCTTTCACACACCATCTTTCACACACCATCTTTTACACAGACCATCTTTCACACACCATCTTTGTCAACCATCTTTGTCAACCACCATCTTTCACACACCATCTTTCACCATCTCTCACACACATCTTCCTCACACACCATCTCTCACGGCACTTTGCGTGGCACTTGGTGACATCCACCTTCGTTTCACGTGGCAGGCGTGGCACTTGGTGACATCCACCTTCGTTTTGCGTGGCAGGCGTGGCACTTATGGCACTGGGCTGGCTCTGCTGTCACACACCATCTTTGTCACACACCATCTTTCACACACCATCTTTGACACACCCTCTTTCAAGACTCTTTCACTCACCATCTTTGTCACAGACCATCTTTCCTACACCCTCTTTTACACCCAACTTTGTCACACACCATCTTTGACACACCATCTTTCACACACCACTTTGTCACCCATCATCTTTGACACACCATCTTTTCACACACAACTTTGTCACACACCATCCTTGACCCTCA
>Ga0126342_10006866_pt1 | contig 20260 bp, 21 predicted proteins | sample Cyp1metagenome_FD_92528 | JGI IMG/M metagenome (GOLD analysis project Ga0126342, IMG submission 92528) | Coral microbial communities from Lord Howe Island, Old Settlement Bay, Australia - Cyphastrea 1 metagenome | ecosystem: Host-associated > Invertebrates > Cnidaria > Coral ...
CAGTGCAGAAGACAAGGACACTTGTTTAAAAAACTATGACCGCCACATTAAGCGAGTGCAAGATGTTATCCCACCTGAGCGCTTGCTGGTGTACAACTGGTCTGACGGCTGGTCCCCACTTTCGCATTTCCTGGGCAGCCGCATTCCGGAGGAACAGTTCCCCCATGAAGATATAGCCAAATTCTACTCAGAAAAGAGGGTTGCAGCAAAGCTGGGCATGAGCCTTGGCTCTTAGGAAGAAAAAAGTTGACTCATGCGGCTCGGGCTGGCGCAGGTGGGGATTTGATGGAGTGCCTTCTGGCAAAATCGGAAAAGCAGCTTTTAATATCATGATGGTTAATGATGTTTTTTGATGGTTAATAATGGTTAATGATGATTAACTATACATAACTTTACTATGGTTGATAATGGTTTACAGTTGTTCGAGGAATCTATCAGGAGCCAGCTCAATAGGTCCAGATGCTCCACTGCAACAACCACTACAGAGAAAGACACCACAGCCCGCACAGTGCTTGTTAGGATAGATGGTTGAGTGCAGGGGTCCAGCCAGTGCAGATGCATGTCATTGCCATGATTTTTCCATCGAAATTATTTGGCCTCAACTTCAATCTTTGACTCTTGAGAATTGAGAGCAAAGATTCCAAGAACCAGATAGGATTTCTCCAGGATTTCAAAGAGGAAATAGTTTGGGGAGAGTTAGGTTTTTTCTTCAGGGAGTGAATTGGGACGGGAAGCATTTGCCCAATTGGGAAAGCATTCTGTGAAGCAGACGCTTAACATGGCAGCATGGGTAATGACACAATGATTGTGATCATATACAAGCAAAATCAGGAGACAAACGCACATTTTGTAAAAATAGACAATAAAGGTGAGCTGCGATATCAAAGTTCTTGCAATTTGATTGCGTGATAGTCAAGCCATCCCAACCTCAGCGGACAAACTTCCTGACCTGTCCGCGGTGGATCAGTTCCCAAGGGTGCAGCTGGTGAGCCATCCATCTCCTCAGAATGCAGATGGTTTTGCCCCAATTTGCTCATCATGTTGAGTTATCTTGAGTTACCAAAGTTTTGCAAATGTTAAACCATAGCCATGTCAACGCTGCGACAGGACTACTACGAGGGATTTTGACTTTCAGCTTCGCTTAAGGGTTGTTTCTCGTGCTTGGATGCAGCGCTATTGAAACCAAATTTGACTCCGCATATGTGAGTAACATTGTAGTCATTGATGTTTTAGATTCCACCAGACATAACAGTTGCATGCGAACATGTGGAATACATTTGGTAAAAATATGGGATTTTGTTTTGTTATCTTATGGATATTCGATCGTATGGCATAAGCACCCTTTGTTCGTAACCCATAGCTCTTGATACTCTTTGAAGAATGTGAATCGAGCATGGCCATTTCGGTTGTTCTTGGTCAAATCCTTCCTGGGGGAAATCATGGATGGGCAGTTCAGAACTTCAATCTTGTGTTATAGAGGATTTAGTGTATCATGTTCAATTATATATCATACATATATTTAATAGTTATGTATATATATATATATATATTGGTGTGTGTGTGTTAATGAAACTAATCAGAAAAACTGCCACACTTAGGTTGGCCAATCCTGAATGCACAGTACTGGTTCACATTGGTCCCACTGGTCCAGAAACGGCAGATACCCAATATCTTTGCCCCCACTGACGTTGGTTAACTCCCGATGAAGAGTAGTGATTCATCCCCAATTATATGGATATGGGATGGATCAAAAATGAATCCCACTGCTTCCCACAGATTTTAGGATTCATATTTATCTATTTTTATATATCATTCATCTATGTTTATATACCCTCTGGTAAACTAACATAACTATGAAAAATCGCAACGTTTAGTAGGTAAATCCACTATAAATATCTATAAATGGTCCATTTTCAATAGCAAACTGTTCGTGTACCGGAGGGTAGCCTTAAAAATCACCCCTCCCAACTCCAGATCAGGCACCAACAGCCTCCCAGCCCACCTTTGGCGCCGAATCGGCTTCACCCAGCGGCCCTGCCATGCGCAGCTGGTGCAGCGGACGCAGCTGGAGGTCAGTGGGACGCTGCTGGCGGCGCGGAAGGCGCTGGAACGTGGCATGGCAGGCGTGGCACAGCGGAGAATACGTAGATTTTTTTTTGGAGAAAGGATGGAAAGGATGGAAAGGATGGAAAGGATGGAAATGATGGAAAGGATGGAAAGGATGGAAATGATGGACAGGATGGAAAGGATGGAAAGGATGGAAAGGATGGAAAATATATATGGAAATCCATGGTAAATGCGGATTGCCGGCATGGCATTTAGGAGATGTTTGGTGAATTTACCATCTTCAGGCGGTTTTAAACTGGAATCTATATTTACTATATAAGAAACTATTGAAACATGGGGATGGAAGATAGTAGGGGGCTACAGCTAAAGGAGACATGGGGATGCAAACGAAATTCTGATTAGGGCACATGATTTCTTTGACCATGTTACAATCGAAGCCAGATACGGGGACCGGAGATGTGTCTGTAAGGGATGGGTTCTCTAGGACTCTTTTCCCTTCATACTGTGCTACCTGGGATATTGTGCGCACCAGGTCACCATGTTCGCCCAAAAAGGCCAGAACTTTCACCTTAAAGTTTTGGCAACTTGATGCAGTTTAGCCATGAAAATATCATGAACTGTTCCATAAACCCATATAAACCTGCTTTGCGGATGGCGATGGTGAGGCAACTTGGCCGGTGGCACCCATCACGCCCACCGAGCCTATGGAAGCGGATACACCGCACTGAATGTCGCTGGGCGGGCAAGTCTGCAAGTCCGCAAGACCGGCAATTCAACGAGGCCGTGGAAATTATATGAAAAAAAAACGTAATTATAATCATATGATGATTTATGATCCTTAATTATAATTATAGAATATATAGATGGTTTACATAGATGTTCAATCATTAACAACCGCTCTTTTCCCCGTAGCTAGAGGGATTAATCTTCATGGTTCTCATTTCCTGCTGGTAAAGTCCGGATTTGTTGTTGGTCGAATTTTGGAGTTTGCTTGTTTGCTGTGTTTGTCTTCACAGGTGGAACTGGAATGTTTTTTCGAGGGCAAAATCGTTCCTCATGGATTCATGGTTTTGTTCGCATTTTCTTGGTCATGTTTTTTGCGTAATTAGAGTTTTTTTTCTGGAGCCGCTTCGCTTGTACATCAGGGGTATCAATAGAACCAATGGATGGAAACATATGATACATGGTACCTCGACTATTTACAAGCGTTTTATTTGTTCAGAGACATTTTTGTTGAATTCCCACATTAGTGACCAGCTGTCATGGCACTATTTTGGCTGTCAACTGTTGTTTACAGTACCCACTATTTTTGTCCATCCCAAGTGTTGTTAGCATCCCAAGTGTTGTTGGCTGCTTGGGATGCTTCAGTGCCCGAACCATCAACTTGGCCGAGCTCCGCATTGCCGGCATTTGTTCAGCCCGATGGCCCCATGATACATCTGTCTTAAGTTCTATATAGCTTCGTGCAGGCATAAGCACATTGCCTGCGGCGCCCATTCAAACTGCTCTTGGTCATTTCTTGCTTAGCCTAAACCCATTCTCACAACATTTAGCCCCGATGCTGATGTTCATCCGCCCTGTGTTTGAACCTCCAAATCAGGACCTGGCAATCACGGCAAAAGTTCTTCTCAAGGCCAGCCGCAAACTTATTGAAGTGTGATTTTTTTTCCCAGCCAAAATGGGTGAGATATTTCAGAAGAATGGGCACATCAGCAGCAATCAGGGGCGTACAACTTGACGCGATACTCTAATCATATAAGTGGGGTATGAACACCAAATTGGTGTGATTTTTGGGCGTGGGCTGGCAGCATGCTACCGAACTTCATGCTACATGTGCAAAACATGGCCGATGATCATGTTCATTGCAAATTCATCCATCAGCAAATCGATTTTTGTTGGTTTCCATTATTTCCATTGCTTAGATTGTCAGAGGGCATGCCATAATCTTCGGGGGAGTGGACAGCAGCATGATTTCTAGGCTGGTGTCCGTCAGTGTACATACAGCTTTAAAATTGCGTGGTCGCAGGTTATGTCCGAATCTTTATTTTTAAATTGTTTTTATTTTGGGTTGACCCTATCCATGCAAATTTTAGGCCTGCTTGTGATGTGACATGCGCGCCAAGCAGCGTCACAGAAAAGGGCACCCCAGGCCCGCCATGACATCGAAGACACGGCTAGACTAGACCTGCAAACGAATTTTTAACCCATTATTTTAACTATATAAATTTTATATAATTTTATATATGGGAGATTCTCTAAAATGCTTATAAGGAACTTTTAAATCCGAGGGCCGTAAATATTTGGGCAGTAATGTATTTTAGATTGCAGTACAAGGCGGAATCCTGTATATACGCAGTGAAAACGCTTTCCTGCAAGTTGGCGCTAGATTTGCGTTAGTGTAGCGCTAGATATTTTGATATACTTATACTTATACTTATTATATACATCTCATTGCAATGTTTTTGGTTGCCATTGAAGTGAATCTCAAGCCTGCTAGTGAAGATGGCTCCTGACACATGTCGCTCGCTCCAGTGCGTAGGGCGCCTCCAGCAATCTATGGTGTCCGGTGTTTGCGTTTATCGGTGCCAAGAGAAGCCCATCACTGGTTGTTTCGCAGGTGAGCTAAACGTAGTCCTGGCGCTAGATCCGCGCTAGATCAAACCCGCAGAACCACACAGTTGCCCATTGACCAGCTCATAGAACCTGCAAACTGCGAACATTGCTAGTATATGTGTTCAAAAGATTTGTCAACTGCCGGTATACCTCCCCCAGAGGAAGAAGCTGTGGCTCGCCTGCTGATTTGCGATCTGGACGTCCACCAAGGTGACGGCACAGCGGAAATTTTGAAGGAAACAACGGGGCCCAGGGGCAGCAGGAAATCTGTCGAGAATCCTTGAGTGGATAGCTAAAGAATTTTGAAATTGAAATGGGAAGGCAGAAAACATGGGGACTGAACTTATGGACCATACCAAGGAGTTGAGTGGGTAGCTAAAGCATTTTAGAAAATGCATTTTTCAAAGCAGAAAAGAAAAAGGGAAATGAACTATCAGTAATGCTGTGGAGTTGGTTAAACCATTAAAGATCAATAAGAAAGGGATGCAGCACTGCAACCGCATTCTTGGAAACATGTATATGGGTTCTTTCATTCTCTCATGGTGGTGTATGCTAACGCAGCTTCCTTTTTTTGCACTGGTTTTGGATTGGCTAAGAGCGAATTGCCAACGGGCACTCTGAGTGTTGTGACTATGTTTGTACATTTAGACAACAACCGGCCAATTTGTTTGGCTGAAGTGGACTTCTCTACCATTCCGCATTTCATGTGTTTATTTCAACCGCTGCGTTGTTTTCATGTGCTTTGCATCGTGATAGAGGATCGACCGATGCGTGGCTCAGCCCTCATCTAGACTTGATTTAGAGTTTATTGAGTGCAAGACCAACAAACACAAAATAAAAACGTGCAGAAACGCTGTGTGTATGTGTTTTCTTGGGTTTGCCCCACTCTTTGATGAAAAGTTACAAGGTGAGACAAACAGTTTAAATCTATAGCACCAATTAACTACACATAGTTATGATTGGCATTATATAATCCTAGTTGTTGGAGTTATACTCCAAATTAACTACCTAAGGCGGCCCTGCCTGGCCTCGAGGAGGAACCGAGAGCCTTCACCATGTCAGTCCATTGCAAGGACAACTTTCCCTTCGGCTTTAAGGTGGCCATTCTCAGGGGATAGACATCCAATTGCCCCTGCATAAGGCTGGAAGTCATCAGCCATATATACCAGTGGACGTGATCCGATCATATCCTGCCAGTCAAGAACTCCAACACGACACTTCAGGGCAATCATTGTTGTGGCATTATTTTTTCAATTGCATTCTACTGCAAAAGAAGCCGTGGTGGTTCAGATGGTTTCCGACCACCGTTCATTGTAAAAATCAGAAGCCGCTTGTCGAAAGAAGAATTCATTGTAGGGCATGAGCAGGGTTCATGGTACAAACACCAAATTGAAGCAGCATTTCGAACAAAAAAAAGTGAAGGTGAGAAGATAATTGGAAATCATTGGCCCAAAACATGGCATCAAGGGATAGGCTGAGACCTCTCGACCAGGGCATGTCTCATCTTGGCCATGATCAAAGCGATTGGGATGTGGCGTTGCCCAAGGGCACCGCTGATGCTGTGTGGCTTGGCATGAGCGTGATATCCGGATGTTGAAACACATCATTTAGACCATTCATTGGCTTTCAGGAAAAAAATAGCACAATGGAAATATGATGGACAAGTGATACCAGATACCAAGCTGTTGAAATCCGTGTGATACCCCAAGACATCCCAAGACCATTGGCTTTTGGACAATTTTTAGGGATTTCCAGCTTACGGAGCCACCAGACGGTAACAAAGCACACGTAGAAATATCAAGCCCCTAAATGGAGATATAAAAATAAATTCAAAAATGTCATACAACCTTGCTTTCATGTATTTTGCAGACATTGTACATATTTTGTTCACCCTTGTTCATACCTATCAACACCACCCAAAACTATATCATATATCCAAATAGAAACAACGCATATAAAATTTACTGTTCCTGGCGGGGACACAAGGTGGACCCATTTGGGCCTGTCGCCAAGGTATTTGGCCACGGTCTTCGAACATCTGCAGGCTGTTCTGGAGGACTTTCGTCCTGAGCTGGTCCTGTACGATGCCGGGGTCGAGACTCGAGCAGAGGGGTCGTGGCTCGTGGTCCAATAAGAAAATCAATGGATTGGTTTAAGGAACAAATTAGAGGAAACTCCATATTTCATGGGAAAATCTTTCAGGTTTTCCCTTAAGCCAATCCATTGACAGAAGATAAAGAGAGGTACCTGAGTGGTTGAGAACCGAAGAAATTCGGGGATAGTCCATTGAATGGTGGCATATGTTTGGTTTGTCTGATTTTAAGGCAAGCCATGGGATAGTTTGAACAGAGGGCACCCCATGTGTTGTTATGTTTGGTCAGATTTCTTTCGATTCACTGGCACAGATTTTTGTAAACACACGTCCTTTAATTTCTACAATCTCAATGTGTGGAAAAGACATTTTTGTTGGAGTAATTTCCACAATGATGGCCCAGTGGTGTGCTCAACCAAGATCAATCCACGAAACTTGGGCGGAAAAACCTTTGGGAGCTGGGCCGCTGGGATAGAGCATTGGCCTAAGAATGGGCTTCCCCCCGGTATAACCGTATAACCATTGATTGTTAAGACGTGTTTGCTCCTACGAGGTGATGCCCAGTAATTTCGTAAGGGGTCAAGCCGGCCCCAGGATGTTCATGTGGAAGACGATCTGGGGAATTTCTGCATTTCCTGGGACGGCTTGCGAAAGCGAGAAGAGAAGCTGAGCAAAACAAGTGCTGAAGCAGGACTTGTTTTTGGTGCAGGGCATCTGAGAGGCTCGCGACTGTTGTCATTTTTGCATTCTACTATGAAAAACCTTGTGTGGGGGGGTGGGGTGGGGTGGGGTGGGATAATAATGTCATTTGACACATATGTGATGCAACATATTTGCGCGTTCTCTTGCATTCACATCCACACATACGTCATGCTACGCTGTAGGTTCTCTTGCGCTTCCACACGTACGTCATGCTATGCTGCTGTAGATTCTCTTGCATTTCCACACATACGTCACGCTAGGCTGTAGATTCTCTTGCACTTTCACACATACCTCATGCTACGCTGCTGTAGGTTCTCTTGCACTTCCACACATATGTCATGCTACGCTGCTGTAGATTCTCTTGCACTTCCACACATACGTCATGCTACGCTGCTTTAGGTTCTCTTGCACTTTCGCACATACGTCATGTTACACTGCTGCAGGTTCTCTCGACACATATGTCATACTACGCTGCGGTAGGTTCTCTTGTACTTCCACACATATGTCATGCTACGCTGCAGATTCTCTTACTTGCACTTTCACACATGCGTCCTGCTACGCTGCGGTAGGTTCTCTTGCACTTCCACACATACGTCATGCTACGCTGCTTTAGGTTCTCTTGCACTTCCACACATGCGTCATGCTACGCTGCGGTAGGTTCTCTTGCACATCCACACGTGATGATGATGATGGTGATGATGATCATGATGACAATCATGATGATGATGTTGATGTTGATATTGCTGACGATACTAAAGTTTCGTTCTTGGGCCTTTTCAATTCCCCCCCAGAGAATGTTTGAAAAGTGACGACAGTCGCGAGCCTCACAGATGCCCGGCACCTTGTTTTTCTCAAGGTGGCAAGTGGTGGCAATGGGATTTTAGGCCTTGATAAGTTGGCACGGGGCCTATATATTTGCGGCAGCTATCTATCTATATATATATATGTGTGTGTGTGTGTGCATCTTTTCAGTTTTTTGCTGAAACTGCGCAAGTTTCGAACATCAAAATCCATAATCAGTCGATTCATTCAATATTTGGCGATTTCACAGTGAATAGCCTAAGATAAGATTTGACCTGGGTGACCCATAGCCCTTCAATTGAAAGTCTCCCGTTTCCTAGCCTAAATGCATATAACATATGCCATGATCTCTTGGAGATGGCGATGGAGAGGGAGAGATATGCCATGGGAACATGTCGACTAGGGAATCCAGCTTTGGACCCAGTTTACTTTATCGTTCTATGTGCCTAGCAGTAGCATCTTTTCTCCGGACATGCCTTGAAGAGTTGTAGGGCTCTGTGACCTATCTGTATTTGATTTTATCTTCTGTCTTTCTACTTGTTTATCTATCCGTGCATCTATTTTTCTCTTTATGTCCATATAGATAGATAGATAGACAGATAGATAGATAGATATAGATATAGATATAGATAGATATAGATAGATATAGATATAGATACATATAGATATAGATAGATATAGATTTAGATATAGATTTAGATATAGATAGATATAGATAGATATAGATAGATAGATAGAAATAGATAGATAGAAATAGATAGATAGAAATAGATAGATTTATAGATAGATAGATAGATAGATAGAGAGATAGATAGAGATAGATAGGCAGACAGACAGACAGACAGATAGATAGATAGATAGGTAGATAGATAGATAGATAGATAGATTAGATAGATAGATTAGGTAGGTCGATCAGATAGATAGATTAGATAGATTAGGTAGGTTAGATTAGGTTAGGAGAGATTAGATTAGACAATTAGATAGATAGATAGACAGATAATATATAGATAGATAGACAGATAAGATAGATTAGATTAGATTAGGCTAGAAAAGATAGGTAGATAGATAGATAGGTAGGTAGATAGATAGATAGACTAGATTGATTAGATAGATGAGATAGGTTAGATAGATTAGATAGCCTGGATAGTTTTTTTTGACAGTCTTGATAGACAGATTGATAGGTTAGATAGATATATAGATAGATAGATAGATAGGTAGATAGATAGATAGACTAGATTGATTAGATAGCAGATTAGATAGGTTAGATAGATTAGATAGCCTAGATAGTTTTTTGTTTTGATAGTCTAGATAGACAGATTGATAGATTAGATAGATAGATAGACAGATTGATAGATTATATAGATAGATAGATAGATAGATAGATGGATGGATGGATAGATAGATAGAGATAGATATAGATAGATAGATAGATAGATAAATAGATAGATAGATAGATAGGTAGATAGATAGATAGATAGATTAGAAAGATAGATTAGATAGATTAGATAGATTAGATAGATTAGATAGATTAGATAGATTAGATGGACTAGATGGACTAGATAGACCAGATAGACTAGATAGATTAGATAGATTAGATAGATTAGATAGATTAGATAGATAGATAGATAGATGGATAGATAGATGGATAGATAGATAGATAGATAAATAGATAAGATAGATAGATAGATAGATTGATTGATAGATAGATAGATAGATACATTTAGTTAAAGATAGATAAACACAGATAAATATAGATAAATTTCAATAAGTCTAGATACATAAAGATTCAAAAAACATAGATAAAGATAGATAGCAACATAGATAAGCTAGATGAATATCGATACATCTAGATAAATATAGATGTCTAGATAAACATAGATAAATATATAAATATTAAAAAAAAACACTAGATAAAGATAGATAACGACATGTAAATAGATGAAAATAGCTAAATTTATATAGATAAGAATAGATAAAATAGATAAAGATAGATAACTATGGACAAATATAGCTCAAGATAGATAAAACTAGATAAATAGAGATAAATATAGAGGGATCGATAGATAGACAGACAGATAGATAGATAGATTAGATAGATTAGATCGATTAGATAGATAGATAGATAGATGGATAGATAGATAAATAAATAGATGGATAAAAAGATAGTGTGATAGATTTGATCAGAATGTGTTTTTTTTGTAGATAATATAGATAGATAGATCGATCGATAGATCGGCAGATCGATAGATAGATAGATGGATAGATAGATTGATGAATAGATTGATTGATAGATAGATCAGAATACAATTTATTTTTACATTTAAATACACATACATATGCAAATATAATTTCACTTGTTCACTAATATTATCAGTAAATATGTTACTACAGTCATGGCATGACAAAGCAGCTGAGAAACATCGCCCTGGCACAGCCCAGGATGGTCCTTCAACTCTGTGTTTCCAAGGGCATTCCAATTGCTTTCGCGCGGGCGCCCGATGACGCCCGGAGGCCTTTGAGGTCTGGCTTTGGCACCGGGGAAAATTGCGCGGATTAAAGGTGAGCAACCCTTCGGAATTTTAACCCCTTTTTTTATAGATGATCTACTGTTTGAAAAATGAGACTAGAGGGTATGTTTTCAGTTTCAAGTTCCATCTTTCCTTTTTTGGGAAATGAATGGATATGATATAGTTACATATGTTTTTCCCATACGAGGGAAAGTAGAAGTATGCAACGGCTTTTGCTTGGTATCTGAGATGTAGTGCACCGTGTCAAGAGCCATGGTGATCCTTGTTTTTTCTGTACCACTGGATGGGAACGGAAACACCATGGATTTCAACAGCGCAAAAATGGGTAAACGTGAAAGATGTTGGAAGCAACTCAGCGATTCGGGGTGCCTGCCCGGTGGGCTTCTACTGATTGCCTGGCTTTAGGGATCGTCCCATGACAGTTGAACTCACCAGCCAGCTGAAAGGGTTGCAGGACCTCAACACACGCGATGTGCAGAATAGATGTTCCATGATGTTTCCCCACCAATTTTGTTCCAAGTCCCATCATTATTCCATGCCACTTTCAGATTCCAGCCCCCAGGTTGCCAGTCAAACCTTTTTTTTTCAAGTTGTTAAATTTTCAAAACACAAAAAAGAACTTGGCATGGCAAAGCCTAAGCTTGGCCACGCTTAGGTCATCGGGGGTGGCTATCACCGCAATGCCAAACATTTGTCACCCGTCCTCACGCTGGACCGTAACTTTGGCAATGGAAATCTATATTCTCAGACCCCTTGCTTTTGACCATGAAAATGGCGTTTTACCATGTTAACTTAGTATGTTTATTTTTTGTTGATGTATTGGAGGGTCCAGGTTGTGACAACCTCATGAAAATCAACACACCATGACACATCTACATTCAAACTATGTGGAAGTAGTTCAAAAACGGATTCAGTGGAACGGTTTAGGTTTGAACATACAGTACCTTTCAATATATTCCAACCATGTACGTACAACAAGTACAGTGGTATCCCATGTGGCGGGCCGTTTATTTTTAAGTTTTTTTTTGGGTAATGATAGACAAGACTAATTTAGTGTGTATTCCCATTTCAGGATGGTTACAACCATATCACACCGCTTTGGACAATTACAACGCCATCAATGGGCGGTTCGAATGTGGCCTTCGAGGTCCAAACGCCACGCCTTGGTCTTCCACGCTGCGGCCAAGCTTTACCACGGATAGGGAGGCTGTGAGATGCGGCAGAAACCGTGGAAGGAGGTGCCTGTCGAAACGTGCTTTGAAGTCTTCCCAACGCTCGGAAGGGGGGTCTACATAGTCATGCTTAGTCTACTTTCACCTGGGGGGATTGTACTTCGACATAATCTCGAAGTAAGGGCAAAATGGATTGACAGGATCAGGATAAGGCGTTTCAACTAAGCTTGCCTTGCTTTGCTTGGCTGAATACCGAATCTCGTCAACTAGCCCCGACGGGCACCGTTTTGAGGATTTTTGAGCATAGTTTGAACAACTTTCTCAGACTATCTCGTGGTTTTCCGTTGCCCACCCAGCGTCAATTCTGAACCCAAGCTTTATTCAGAGTTACGTGTCTTATTTATCAGGATACCGTGTTGAGCCACCATTTTCCATGCTGCAGTTTGTTTGTGGTTGGGATGTTTTTCTTTCTCCTCCAACCCAAGATCATGTCTTAATTGGCCTATGTTTTCTGTTTTCACACTTGACAAATGTATTATCTGCCCACTGAAGTTTTTTTGTCAGGCGTGTTGCCCATGGACAAGCAATACTCTTAGTCTCTGCGTGCTAAAGTAGATCTGATGATCTGTTGTGACCATCGCCGTGTTGACCGATGAGGCGTTGGACATGGGTGCCGGTTGCCGATGCCAAACCGGCAGGCAGGAAGAGGATGCCTGAGCACCTCGCGCAGCCAAACCATCCAGGAGAAAAATATATGTTTGATGCTTAGTTAGATGTTTATTAATCCCATCCCCCTAATACTCAACACCCCGCAAATTGTACCAATTATGTGGAAATCCCCTAATTACTAAACCTGAAGTTTATACAATGCCCACAAGAATGAAACCTTGTTTGCTGGACTTCCTCGCCACCAAAAACCCAAGCAATACGTTGATTACGATTATTGTTTTAAAGGCGGGGTTACCTTTGGGGATGAAGTATACTAGTTCACCACATCATCATCATCCAGAATGACGGTGCAGTTTTGGGGCGCCTTCCTTGCCTACATTGCAGTTTAGGCAGTCAACTGTTTTATCCGCAATGTTGGACAATTGGACCACCCCGGCGAATTTCTACTTGAAACTTGGAGCACTAAATGCTTTGGGAAGAAGATTCGAAGTTGGGTCGTATAATTGGGGCAACACGTTTTAAAAACAAAAGCATTTGCATAGGTAGACCTACCCATGGAAGACTATACAGCATAAATTTGAGCAAGAACCTTGCAAGGAGTACCATTTCGCTTGAAACCAACCAACTTTGGGTTCGATGTCTGCCTTCTGGGGCGTATCATATCACCGGCACACTGCAAGCAAAGTGATTTATGGAGGGTTTGGGGGGCATTGGTGTCCACGGCAACAAGTCAAAGACGATGTTGGGCAAACCCACAAGTTTGTTTATGTCCGTGGGTAGTCCCAAGGTAAAAATAAATAGACCACGGTTTCCAGAATCAAAAAGGTTTTCAGTGAACCCAGGACTGGCTGGTGTGAAAGCAAGATGCCCCATGTCAGGCCATGCAAGAAACAGGTTCACAACACAGAAACATGCCATACACATGGAGGCACACGATTGTCATGCAAACCCAGCATCACCATGACTGACTTGTTTGCCGCATGAAACATTAAATATCGCCACTCCCCCAACAAATTAGAACAATTCAGCCAATTAGTAAGTGCTTTTAAATATAATGCTGCACACTGTCATTATGAGTTGCTAGTGGCTTCCGGCCTCCCCATTCCCCCATTTGTGCAACACCGTGTAACACAATGGTATGTTTTTCAAAAACAAATCAAACCATAAAGCATTCTGTCTCTCCCAAGGACTCTCCCGTTCCAGGACGCCGTGCTCAAACGCCAAGCCTTGCGGAATTCAAACAGTTGCGCGCAGGGGATACCAAAATGGCGGTTTCTCTTTTTATTTGTTACCAAGCTTGGAAAGAAGGTCTTTTTTTAAAATGCCAACCTGGGATTCTTGTAATAGACCGCCAATCTATAGTAATATTGGGCGTGCTCCTTGTTGTAAGTTCCCCCCAATTATCATCTCGACGGTCATTCGTCTTGAGTTGAAGTTATAGTTTGTTTCTAGTGTTGGATCTTCATGGTCATCGAACCATGTTCACATGTTCACCATTTTGTTGTGTGGTGATGTTTGCGGCTCGTGGTATATGGTGACTTACGCTGACGCATATCATCATGGAACCCAAGAAAGGCCGTCTTCAGACAAACACTATTCCTTTTTTTCTTGGGCTATGCTTGTCGGCTTTTGTTGATTATAACGAGCTTTGGTCGTTGATGTTCGCATATTTTTGCCGACACTGATTTTGTTTGATGCTGGCTTTGAACCGCCAGATTGATTGCGAGAAATCATGGCACACTGCCATTGCCAGGTGGCGGTTGCGCCAGCTATCAGGTGCCATGGTGCGAATGCAAGCTGCTGTGGTGGGTGATCCCCACCAACTGTTACTCATCCTGGCATATGTACATGTTGATTTTCTTGAACTGGCATTCAATCCGACATTTGTTCTGACATTTCAATTGACATAATTACTCTGACGTTTAACTTTATTGTGTTTTCTTTTTGCATTCTATGGAGTTTATTTGGATTTTTTATTTGAGACATGTTGTTATTCTTCGAGGCTCTTTAGATCTGACACGTGTTGCCTTCTGATGCATGTTTCGAGATTTTACCTGACAATTGTTTTGGCTTTGTATCTGACATTCTGCCCTACAGCCTGTCTGATATCTGACATTCCATCTGGCATCTGGCATTCTCTCTGACATATTTTGTGACATATTTTGACATTCTATCTGACATTTTAGCTGCATGCTATCCGACATGTATTTGGGCATGTTGTATGTCATACTATTGAGGTTTGGATTGGGTTTTGCTTTTTTTAGTTCAAATTATTTTCTTTCGTTTTATAGAAGTTGCCTGTAAGCCGTGTCACAATGGTATGATAATGACACTTTCTATTTTCCACCTGACATATTTGCTGACATTCTCCTTACATATACTTTGGCATTCTATATCTGACATTTTATTTCGCACACATTCGGGCAGTTCAACTACCATATGTTCTCTGACATTTTTCTGTCATTTGATGTGGCATTCTTTTTGGCATTGTATCTGGCAGGGAGGCTGCAAGCTCTCGGCAAGGCCCAGAGAGCCTGTGAGCATGGGGAGGAGAACGAGGAGGAGGAGGAGGAGGCGGAGGCGGAGCAACTTAACATAAAATCTAGAGGTCCTCACTTAGCGCGCCGCAAAAACTTGAGAAGATCAAGCGATCGTGAATCTTGTCACGTCAGACTTGTTTTCGGTTTGTAAGCTGAGCATACCATGGTTCACCACACACTGATTGGGGTACGGTTGTCGGTTTGAGATCCACCTCGGTTAGCGCACGGTATATGAGCGGAATTTACAGAGGGGACAACCGGCAAAGATGGAGGGGAACAAATAGAGACAGAGAGTCAACCTCACAAAATGAGGTGCGACTGCAGTCGCCATCATTTCCTTAGTCTTTGATAGGATGGGTCAATCCATCAACGGTCCTTCCTGTGCCAAAACCAGTTTAGCACGGAGAGATTCGTTTATTTTGTTTGATACGGATGCACACCAGCAGGGCCAGGATAGTATCTCAACCGCCCCTGCTGCTGACACCTGGCTCGGTGTCTGTTTCCCAAACCGGTTCTGAGAAACACGTTGGGCTCGTATGGTCAAACTTGGGGTCCTATTGGCACTAGCTTGAACAATGTTGGCCCCAGGGTGTTTAAGTTTGATCCATATTGGGACGACCCCTGAATTGTCTGAATTTGGTTGATTGTGATTACCATGTGATATACTCTACCGGTGACCGTTTCGTTTTCCATTCACGCACCATGCGAATAGAGCACTGAGCAAGCCACAGCTCGAGCTCACACTGCCCCAAACCCAGGATGGTCTTACGTCTCACCAGTGGCACCTCCATTGTGGGAGATTTGGTGCCGGACTCGACCTGGGGAATGGGATGTCGCAGAATGTTTGTTTCGCTGGCTGTTCTTGTCTGTTCTTTACAGCTCTCAATCGATCCACCTTTTCAAACAGAACATGTGTCTTTTACCGTTCAATGGTTTTGTCTTGTCGTTTGCTCGCGTTCTGTCATGCTATGGGCTATGGAGAACTTGCATATCTGTGGCTACTCTAGGAATCCGATGGCTTAGGATATTGTACCGTTGGGTGATCCCGGAATGTAAAGATCCAGGGGAAAACTTTGCCATTTCAATCCAAATCACCTCATACCATGTGAAAACGAAGTATCTGATGTCATATATGTTCGTTCATACCGTGTCCGACCGATGCGTCTCATGTCAATCCAAACCATGCCATATCATTCAGGCTGAAATAATCTCACACCATGTCAATTCAAAAGACATCAAAGTGTTTCACTTCAGACCTGTGTGTTTCGAGTTGGTGCACGCTCCGCAGGTTGTTGATTTCTTCGCCCGATATTCCGCAGTACGTGGTACAGGTTTATTGCCTCTTATGATTCGCCCGCCAAATCCATTGCGGATTTTGGCTTCGGACCAATGGCTAGCGCCAGAAATTACATCCCAGGACCCCGCAATGATGACATTGTTGGTAGGCAACTTTTCTCCCCACCTGCGCTTTGGAGTTGTGTTTGGCGTGTTGTTTCTTATTTGTTCCCACTGTCAAATGGAGTGTTTTGTTCTTGACGCGAGCCGAAGATAAGTCTTCCACATAAGTTTCCTTTCCTTAAGTGACTTCCCATCAAAAGATATCAAAAGAATCAAAACTTCAACTTATGTACACTTCAAAAATAATTGCACAAGTTCCAAAGATCACCCTATATTCACCTTATTACATAGGCCTCGCCCAACCCCCGCCATGGCGCCGGCTTGTGACCCCGTGGCCGCCATCCTGGCAGCGCCGCACGCTTTCGCGCGCCTGGAGCTGCCCTTGGCGCCCGTGGAGGTGGCCACGGTGCGGAGCCACTACCGACGTTGCCCGCCGTGGCACTTGGTGGGGCGGGTGTGTCGAAAATCTCCAGGAAACTCTTGGTTGTTACCCACTTTTTCCCAAAACTGGGAAAATTTCCGGGATATGTTGAGTATTTTTTTTATTTTCCCAGAATCATAGGTTAAACATAGGCATTTTGTTCATAGTTGATCCGTTCCTTGACATGTTGAGGGAAACATGGGGATCTATAGGAATCATAGTGACATATTATAGAAGATCCAAAAGTTTGCTACCATCCCTTATCCTATAGGGGGGCCTGTTGTGAGTGGCAGAAAATAATTGTCCATCCCTTTTTGTTATGTGCGGTTTGGTGGCATGTTACGGAGAGTTTGTCAAATATTGAAACGCCTCATCATTTCTCCACTGAGCAATGCTGTGTAATGTAAAGGTGAAAGAAGGGAAGTGAATCAGAACACAAATACCTTGAAACTATATATATATATATATAATTTAGTTTTGTGTCGCATTTGCCGTTTGACCACAGTTGTTTTTTTCCCGATGGAAGCGTGAATTCTTTTTCCCAGAAGGATTTTTAGTGAATTCTTTCTCTACCCCCGGGATGGTGAAGCCCGCAGCTTGTAAATGGGCAAAGCAACCGGTGAATAGTAGGTGTTCATTGCAGCTTTGTTCAGCCATTGCGCATAGAGGAAACCAACATTCTGCCAAACAAGTTTGACTTTTCCTGCAGTCTACCCAGGGCTAGCCAGAAAAATGGATAGAACCACCACAATTTATGGCACCACTGTGTACCACCCATGTATCAAAACATGTTCTGGTGCATCATGTGAAGAGACGATAAACCTAGGTGGCCTTTTCGCCATGGACCAATTTGAACGTAGCAGTTGCTTAAGTATGACCTGCCACCTGCCACGAGGTCTGGCATTAGCTGTCCACCCAGACAAGTGCAAGGACACCAGCAGCTGGGATGTGCGGCATGTGGTTTACATAAGCCGCTCTTTCCCATGGCAGGATGCGAAAGCCAAAGAAGCTTTCCAAGCCTTGAGCGAGGCCTTTGAACAATTGTCCTCAGCAGCTTGGTGACTGCCGTGGCTGCACCGTTTGGGATGATGGGAGGGCGACATCGGGCTGGAATGACGCAGGGTGACAAACATTCTTCGACCATGTACTTGGGGCTCTGGTGGTATGTTGCAGGATTTGTCATTCTTTATGTCATCAGGTCTTGATTGGACAGTTGGACATTGGTTGCTTTCAATGCAGTTCACAATGAGTAGCAGAATAGCAACATGTTTTTAGAGTCAACAGTTCATATCATGTGGGCGCGGAAGGTCCCGGTACCCCTGGTCAGGTAATCTCACATTTCCACGAATCGAAAGTCATTTCGCCATCAATGGATTGATGTTAGCGCTAGATTAATTTACCACAGATTGTAGTTTGATTGGAATGCGAGAGCTTTAGCAGACGGCCACTTTTGGAGAAAAACTTCCCCTCAATCAGCCAGGTTTTGCTAGCCGGGGGCCGGCATTAGATTCTTGATAAGTCAATACATGTGTGCCGATTACCATCAAAGTCGTTCATGGTGGGCTTGCTGTAAAGGGCCATTTCATGATACTGATGGCATTTTACCTTGCATTCATCAGTTACCTGTTTTGCTTGTATACAGCCACTATTAATTTTCCATACATGTTTGATTCGCATACTTAAATCCATCTTCATGACAGCATTACCGCAAACAAACATGATAACCACTTAGGATTAACGATTCGCTGTCATCACGATATGTATTGGACATCATTGCCCACTGCTGTCAAATAACACCCAAACATTGTAAGAATGATTGGCAGTGTTTCCCTCCTTCCGACAATAAAATTGTTAATGCAGAGCAAATTGATGCAAATTGTGCGTTTGTAATCGCATGGTTGAGCTTTAGTTCGTAATTATTTTGGTAAAACATGAATTTATGTTCATCATGTTCATATTTTCCATGCAATTTTACTCATTGTATATAGCATGATTTTTTGCCATATCACTTTTCCACATTGTTCTCATTTTTTTTTCCGTCAACATGGTTGGGACTGGTTGAGAATTGGCATTGTAACCCTCTGAACCCTACACCTATACATTTCCCACGTTATTGTCCTCATGTTTTAACTTTCTAAAAGCAACTTGATACGGAAACTACTTGCAATATGGACATGTTCCATTCCAAACATCATGCATCATCATGTATTATCATATTATCATTATATATCATCATACATCATCATTTACCATCATATTATTTTGGACATGTTCCATTCAACACATCATTTCCCAATGATTTTCTCCAATGTTTTTTAATTTCTACATGAATTTCCAATGGCAAGCCCGGATGAAAAACCGTCCCAGGATGCCGGGCAGGCGCAGCTGCTACGCGCCGCCGGCGCGACGCGGTCTTCGCGATGCCGGACGGCCACGGCACCGCAGGACGACACCAAGGTGCGGAGGGGTGGAGGATGTTGCACCATGGGTATTTACAATGGCTGGTTGGTGCTTTGGAACATTTTTTCCCCAATTTTCCCCATATATTGGGAATAATCATCCCAACTGACTAATATTTTTTCAGAGGGGTTGAAACGACCAACCAGATGGGAAACGGATGAACATGATGAAATGTAGCGGATTCACCTGCCCAACTCGAGATTTTGATTTCGGACAAGTTGAGAATTTGGGAAAAGTTGGTGCAGTATTGAAATTAGAAAAAAATGGGTGAATTGTATTGAGCTATGGATTTTTAGGAACAACATCCGCGATGAACCGGCAGGGGCACCAACAGGAAGATGTTGACTTTAGGCAGTTGCGGTGTGGGATCCTGATCACTTAGAACATGCCGGCCTGAATAGCAGTGCAATATTTAGTCATATATTGACAGAAAGATCATGTGTGATATGTGTGCAAATGAACATGTGGCATTGCTAGGCGCTGGACGTGGACGTTTTGGTTGCCACTTTTTTTTTTCTCGCACGTTGTTTGCATGTTTGCCTTGTCCAAACAATGACACTCATGCACACCCAGGGGGCATTCTCAAACTGGAATGTATTCCAAGCGAACAGGTATAGAGAGAGAGAGAGAGACACACACACACCTGATATATGTGTACATTGTATGTATGTAATGTAATGTAATGTAATGCAATGTAATGCAATGCAATGTAATGCAATGTAATGTAATGTAATGTATGTATGTAGTCATGAATGTAGTAATGTAAAAGTAGAGTAATGTAATGTAATGTTATGCTA
>Ga0126342_10006867_pt1 | contig 20259 bp, 29 predicted proteins | sample Cyp1metagenome_FD_92528 | JGI IMG/M metagenome (GOLD analysis project Ga0126342, IMG submission 92528) | Coral microbial communities from Lord Howe Island, Old Settlement Bay, Australia - Cyphastrea 1 metagenome | ecosystem: Host-associated > Invertebrates > Cnidaria > Coral ...
ATATATATATATATGAGAATGTTTGGTGGTCAGACAGTGGTCAGGTGTGGTGAGGAAGGACTCGATGTATCTCAATGTCATATTTGTTTTCGTTTTGAGAGTGTAGCGTATACTGTTTACACTGTTGATTGTCTATAGGTTTGCCTAGTTCATACTTGTGTTTTTGTAATATGCGTTTAAACTGTTTTTGGTGTCACTGACGCCAGCTAGAATTGGGAGTGTTCTGAACAAATGACCCACACAAATGGGAAGGAAGCCAGCATGATCAGCTAAAACGGGAAATTGACTGGAAAAATGTGGATATGGACCACAAGCAAATAGACAGTGACGTAGATATGATATGACCAACAAACATAACAAACGAGAAAATACAACGTTCTCAGCAAAAGTTCAGTGTTTAAGCCAGCTTTAAAACAGGAATTTGGGATTTTCTGGAAATCCTAAAATCCAACACTCGAAGATGTGTTTTTAGACCGCAGAACATTTCCTTCTTAGGCCCCTTGGAGGGTACCAAGTGGATGGTACTGTCGGTGCGGCAAGTCCTTCTGCTGCTGCAGCATGCCCACGTATTGTGAGCCTTGACCTGCAATGCACAAAGTCCCCACTTTGAACACGAATACTTTCACCGTCAGGGGGTTGTTCAGGGGTGGACAGGATCTTCATTTTGCAGGCTTTTTGAAGATATCGGGTGAACTGGCACTGGCACATCATTCACGTTTCGGCTAAACTGCTTCCACCTCTTCAGGTTCCCTGCCTGGGAATACTAAGCAAACTGGAAGAGGCTTCGAAGTATCCTCCGGTCGGGAGCAGAGTCAACTTTTGCCGGATCTAAAGGCACCAATTGGCACAAACTCATGAAAAATCTGGCAAAAAGTCCCTGGGCAAATGCCAAACCGAGTTCTTTACCGCATTTGTGTCAAATCTATCCAAATCACACTTGCAATACAGTGTAATCCACATTGGCAAAGACGAAGCCTCTCGATTTCAAAATGTTCCACCGTGTTCCACCCTAGATGTTGGGCTTCGGTGACTGGATAGACCATGACATACCATTACCATGACTCAAATCTGTGGATTCTGACAGATGTCGCATGATGTCGCTCCGCGCCTCACGTTGGACTGGCTCCAGCCCTAGGGCTCTGGCGAACTTGCCGCGGGGTCTCAGCTGCGCCTGCCGGCCGTGCTCGGCCGAGAGGCTCCCAAGAGGCTCCCGAAAAACTCCCGAGTCCCGAGATGGCCAAGGAGTGTCCAAGCACAAGATCTAGTCGTGACATAAATAACAGAAACATTCAAACATATTCAAACATTCAGTCATGACATGCAATTTTGACCCATTTGTGAGACCTCACCAACCCATAGTTTTTTCGTGTCGGGGTGACAAGTTGGAAGTTGTCTCATCGCAGTCTGAGCAGTACCTGAAAATGAGAGAACCAAATCACTGCAAGAGTGGTTCAATGATGTTCAATGATGTTCGATGATGTTCAATGAAGCCCATGAGATTTCATGAGTTTTCAGGAGATTTGGCTTGACCCTGCCCAGTCTGTTCGCCTGCTTCCGGGCTTCGTATTCATCCGGCTTAGTGCCTTTGAAGACAACCTGCACTGAGACCAGAGCTATAAATGGAACCTTGGGGAAATTGAGCTACAAATCATGCTGGTTATTGGCAACAAAAATATACAAACATCAAATTCAAGTCTTAATGGGTGTTGAGTTCAAAGCATTCCACACCAAGTGCGCATCTTATGACTTTCATCTACTGATTGTTGTGCATGAAGTCGTTCCAGTCACAGAGTTTATCTGTGTAAGGATTGTAAAGGAATATATATATAATATATATATAATATATATATATATATATATATTATGTATAATATGTGTATATATATATTATATATCTTACAGGAAACACTGGGAAAAACAGGTTCCTTTTTCCCGGGTCCCTGACTTTTTTGGGGTCAATTCGGGGATGGAACCTTCTCCCACTTCTTCAGATGTGAAGGTTTCTGCATCCTCTGGGCAATGTGCCATGGGCTCTGATCCGCAGAATTCAGAGCCTGTACAGTGCACATCTGTGGACGATGCGAAAGTTTGAAAGAACGCCAATCCAACGAAAGTGAGTCATATAGCTCTGTAAAGAGTAATTTGGAATTCTATGGAATTCTGGCAAACCCACAGGAAATGCAGGCAATTGAAAGCAATTTGACCGTGGACTGTTTACTGTGATTTATTTCGAACAAGACTTTACGCAAAAGAGCTGATGAGACTTGAGGCTCGGGGATAGTTAAGTATGATGTTCCATGCGATTGGAGATTCCAACCCCATCGAACCCCCCCAAATACCTTGCTAGCAGAAGCTAGCTTTCGTGACAAAGCATATGTGTGTTCTTTCAATAATATTGGGTGCATTTGCAATCGGCCAAAATATGCCAAAATGATGTATGACACATGGGAATACCGCCGCGAACATCCGTTACCGTAGCCGTGGCACCATGGCGCCTCTGGATCAGCAGCCCCAATTTGGATCAGCTCCCACAAGACACACAAGGATGGGCCTGGCATGTCACAAGAACTGGGAAGTGGGAGTACCTGGAAAAATTGACGAAATCACATGCAAGGTGCACCATAAGGATGTTGGCCCAATCCAGTCATGTGCATTGGAGTCATTCCCCACCTGCAGAAAAGCCGGTTGTTTCGCATCTGCACTTGGACAACAGCCCGGAGATGCACTTCCGTTGGGAAAAACCATGGTTTTGGTGCTGTTGCTATGCATTTCACAAGAAACGACCAGCCAAGCTCGGTGAAGAGACCAATGTTTCTTGGGTACCACCATCCGATTGCTCGTTAAATCTCGGGTAGTATTCCAAAATGTGTTGGCTACACCCCATTTTGCTTTTTCGAATATCCCAAATGGATAAAGGATGATAAAGGCCCATTTTGCTTCCTTAGATCCCCAGTGATCAGTTGGATGGTTGTTGTGAAAAAAAACCTGAATCCGGTTCCTTTAGGACCCTCACCGATTAGGCTCTTTGCACTGCTCCAGTGTGGCCTTGGATGATCGGTGATCCCAGGTCCCAGGTGAAGTCACCGCCTTCGCTGTCCAAATATGTCCAAATGTGCACGACTCGACGACTCGACTCAGTTTTCCACCAAAGACAAGAGCTTCAAATCATCATGGTACGCAGCCTTAGTGCACGTTGAGAACATCAACCGCTACATGACATGTCCGTTGTTTTCGGAGGTAAGTAATATGCCAAATGTATCCAAATGTGCTATGTTCATCTATCTTTCTATCGTTCCATCTTTCTATCGTTATCTCCATATCATTCTATATCGGCCATCTGATATCTAGAATTTGCAGAATACACCTCATATAACACCCCAAAATCCTGGGCAGTGGCAGCTGGGTGCAGCAGACCACATGGGCCACATTCCAAAGGTCGAAGTTCCGCAGACCATCCGCGGCCATTCCAAAATAGTCCTCCTTGTTGATGACAATCCTGTGGATGTCACTGGGGTTACCACCAGGGTTACCACCAGGGTTACCACTGGGGTTACCAATGGTTTTTGGAGATAACATAGGCAACCAGCTAAGTCGATTGAAGAAATTAACAGATTGAAATCGATATGAATAGGATAAAGTGGGATCATGATGATGAGCATCACAGTGGACAACACAAGCGTTGAACGATGAAAACAGACGCTGGTGATGAGGAAGACTCTACAGTCTGATCCCAAAACATGGATGTGGCTTCTAAGACTAGAGATTTGCTCGACTCACAAGCATCAGGACTTTCGATTCTGACAACATCTGACAACCATCTGTTATTTTTCTATGTCGGCAACACACAAAGATCACATCCACATCATCCACGCCAAATATCTCTGCAGTCCTTCGATTCACCCGCTCAGGGTGATAAACCCATTTGGGCAACTGGTACGAGTTGAGGGGACGATGCCCTGCCTTGTTCTCAGCCTGGCACAGGATTGACAGGGCACATCCAATAAAACTGAAAGAAAGTAACATAAATAACTTACTTATTGGAAACTTCGCTGCAGTGATCATTCCATAGTAACTTGCCTGAAAGATCTAAATGGATTCCGACTTGTTCTGCAAGTAAGCTGTCCACTGTTCTGCAAGTCTTGTCGGACTTTACAATTGCATGTTGTGCTTCCGAGCATACGCACCATTGTCGTCCTCTTGTCTTGTCCCACAACTTAAACACTATTATACTTTTGGGCCTTTTGGGGAGCGTTACCCGCATTGATTTTGCGACCCACAAGTGTCACAAGACCACTTAAGCAACATGTCGGCCTTTTGCTCTGGCTCCTTCAAAGGACCTGGCTTCTCACCCTCCACATAGTACTCAGCCGGTGCAAGGGACATGAATGGTCCATGATATCACAGAAAGCACAGAACTCAAAAAGTCTTGCTTCCCACCTTCATCCTGCCTTCCTGCCTAAAAATAACATGTTCGTTTAAAAAAAATTACCATCAGCCAATTCATCATCATTCCCTATCAGATCATCAAATAATCGTCATCCCAAAGTTTCAATATGTTTCAATTTCTGTGTCAATTTCTGTGTCAATTTCTCATAATTTCTATCAATTCCTCCATAGACTCGTCTGAGGCTTGGACCCAGTCGCCACCTTGGAGGACCGGCATGGCGCGCCTGGAAAGACGAAGTTTCATGGGGATACAACAGCCATCAACAGCCATTAGCAGCCATCAACAGCCATTAACAGCAGAGAGAGTTGAACTGGTTCTGGACCACACCCGGGGATCTTCTGATCTTCTCTTGTGTCAAACAACCCTTTATGTTGAGCCACACTGCATTGGTCTTAACAACTGGTGTAAACCTCAGCTCTTGACTTTCCCTCCTACACATGCCCAAAACGTGTTCACCATTGCTTGTTGTCCCATGTCCCACATTTTTTGAATTCAACTCAACCTAAAACGATCTAAAACATGCCAGAAAAATGTGATGAATGTGAAATAAAATTTCGTTGTGCCAAAAACAAACGGCAATTCCCATGCTGCCTGGCCGCCCAGCCCGCTTCCCGCTTTAGTCTTGAGCCGATGACGCAACGTGGCCCGGATACTCGAAGCATCTCGAAGCTTCTTTGCTTTACAAAGGCTACATATCTGACGTGATCTGACGTGCAATTCCTCGATTCCACTTGAGCACCACGCAACTCATACCACACAACTCATGGAACAAAATAATGCCATCAACCTTGTCATTGAAGTTGTTGGGCATCGAATGCCTCCCGACTCCGACATGTGCGGTCAGTAAGCTTGCAAAAAATGAACGTCGGAATGGGTGGCTACACCGCGGCTACACCTGCCCATACCAACGCTCTGCAACAACATGCCTGGTCCACTATTTCAAGACAAACATTTATAGGTGGTTGAAAGATCTTGAAAGATCTTGACAGTCTGATTGGGTGCAACAAGTGTCCCCGACCCATCATGGTCCAATTCTGAACTTTTCGGAGTTTTTCGACAGAGATTGATCAGCGCACCTCAGGAGCCCTTGGCGATTCCAATCCTGGAGGAATTGAAGGGCAAGGCGCAAGCTGGTCATTGCTACACCTGTATATCTCCATGACCTGTGCGGAATGCGCGATATCTTGGATGAACTTGAGAAAATTAAGAAATACATAGAAATATATAATATAAATGAATCTGAATCACTTCAAACTCTCCACAAAATCAGTTCCTGGCAAGCAACTATAAGCAACTTCGCGCCGCTTGGTTTTTCAAGTTCTAGAAGACCTGTAGTGATGATGACCTCCGGTCATCTTCCCTGGACATAGGCCAGTTTTGTGCCAGTGCCTTCAATGGATGCGGCTCTATGCATTTCGCCAGTGGCTTGATGACTGGCATCCACAAGCCCATCCAACAGACATGAACCGACTTTTTGCAGCTGCGGCATTGTGCAGAGTGCCTAATGCTTAGCGCCACTGAGACATTTCTCAGTGGACTGGTTTTGCCAAACATCATTCCAGCTCGGCACAAGTCCAATTTGGCTGCTAGGCCCCATTGGCCCAGACTTCGACAGAAGCCATTTCTAGACCATTTCAATTCCAATTGGTCAGTCCAAAACGGAGGGCATGACCATGGCTTCGCTAAAGCTCTTGAGGTGTGGGATGATGGATCCCATAATGGCTGAGGTCACCACCAGCCGGACGGCTCCCGGTGCCCAGCCCGCCAAGATCCTCTGGGGACCCTTGCGCACGATCTCATCCATGAAGGAAATGTTGTGCGTCCTCGCTGCTCGCATCATCTCGAAAGGATAGCTGACCTCAGGGCCGTACCAGCTTCAGCTTGGAGATCCTCAAATTGTAGCAGTCACATCAAGTTACATGGTGCCACATGATGCCACATGATGTCACATGAATGTAGAGCCGTGGTTACCTGGTAGTTACCTAGTGGTTTCATTGTGGTTTCCAGAGTTTCCCAAGCCATGAACATCACCAAGCTGCAAATGAGCCCACGATGCCACCAAAAGCACCAGACACCATATGTCTTGGACCATCCGGGAGGTCAAAGGATGAGCTCAGTGCAACCTCTGTGAACCTCAGAGACTGATGTGGCCAGTGACATCCAGTCAGATCCAATCAGCAACCAGCTGTTTGGCAGCTGGTTTTCAGGGAAGCGTTTTGAATCAGGACGCAGGACTGATTCAACTGATTCAACTGATTCTTGTGACAATTGGGAAAAGATTGAAAAGAGAAAGTGTCAACAACTTTCCTCATCTTCAACGGCCCAATTGGCCAGACCCGTGGTGGTGTTTGACGAAGCTTTGTTTTAGAAACTGTCACGGAGAAACCACATCCTTCACAACTGTTCATGCTGATTACTCTCTTGCACTACCTGTGAAGGTGGCCAAGATGATGATTACTGTTTGCATGATGGTTAAAGGTATAAGCATACCAAGAACGACACTGATGAGAGTGACACTCCTGCTACTTTACTAAGCTATACTGGCTATACTACTCTTGATGTTGACTTGGTTGGGGTGATCCAAGCAACTTGTAGCCACCGACCATGCCTCCGTTGCAAATGGTGTTTCGCACAAAGACGGCTCCTGCACCCTTCCAGAACGCCTTCACACCTTCGGTGCGGTAGATGGTCTGAATGGCATCCAGCATTCCCGTGTAGCCCCACTCGGGCCGCTGCATCCGGAACTTCACAAAATTGATGGGATTCACCAACATGACTTCGGATGCCCCGGTTGCCATACCTGAGAGGTGACCAACCCCCAAGAACAATGGACTTGTATCAACTTGTATCAACTTGTATCAACTTGTATCAACTTGTATCTAATCCATTCTAATCCATTCTAATCCTAACTACAAGTACTGGGATTGGGGTGATGAATGGTGATGACACTTGTACACCTTTGTGATCAAGGATATCAAGGCCACTGGCGCATTTCATATTGTGAGTAGGTTTTCGTAAACGCAATGGGGCAAAGTTGGGCAAAGGGTGAAAACAACGTGTGACACTCAGCCCAGGAACCAATCATGGTGGCAGTTTGACCATCGGCCTTTTTCATGTCACCCTCTGGGGCAAAGGAGTTGATATAGAAATTCAGAATGGAGTAGTGAATCACGGCCTTTGGTACAGCTCCCACAAGTGCTGTTGGCAGAGCACGATACAAAGCACCTTGACGAAAAAGTTCTTTGAAGTTCCACACAAAGCTTTTCCTTAAACTTCGAGCACAAGCTCCAATATGTGCATGGTCAATACAAACAGTGAAACAATGTGAAACCAACTCAATATATTCAATGTTGGATTACACCATGGCATCCACCATGAGTTGCTGACTCTGACCCTCAAGGCTGTTTTAAGATGCAACCGAGCATCCCATTGACCTGAGTTTGTGTGATCGAAGCTTCAATCGGTGTGGTGATCGGCTGCTCGATGATCGCATGGATGGATCCGCCAATGGCAGAAGCTGCTGCCTCTCTCCTGGGACGCATCTGTCGCCAGCATCTACATAGCATCTACCATAGCATCTACCATAGCATCTACCATAGCATCTACCATAGTGACATATAGTGACATATAACAATAATAATAATGGTAATAATAACAATAAATAAAATCATAACAATAATAATAATATAGTGACATACAGTTCTGGTTGGTTGGTAATCAGGTTTCACTCATGTTCACGGCTTATCCCTCAAAACGTGCAGGTCACTCACCGTCTTTCGCAGAACTTCATATATATAATATGATATTATATATATATATATACGTATACACATATGTGTGAGATATAGCAATTGTGAGATAGTATCATGGATATCCGTTTAGGATCGTTTAGGTATGTTGAGGTATTCAAGTGCAAGGTGCGCACATCATGTCAATGTCAGCGAAATGTGGAATATGTCGAGAGCCAAAATCCTAATTTTGTGGCTACAGGTGATCCATAAAGAAATGACGTTTTTATCGTTTTTTGGCACGGAAGTCTGCAATGGTTTCGTTATTTTCCAATAAAACCCTTCCTCATTCATCCGCATTACCTCCTAAGATCGCAAAAACATCAGGAGGAGTGGCAGTCGCAGACTCAGAATGCATCTGACAGATCTGACAGCAAGAAAAATGAGGCAGAAACAATTAAAACATATTAAAACCACTGTAAAATCATGAAAAATACAACAGGGCTTGGAGATTTTTGCCGTGGCTCCAGAAGGAGACTTCCTTTTTCTTAGGCATCACAACCGTTTTGGTGACGGCGTCGACCGACACGGTGGCAGTCGCAGTGGCCATGGAAGCTGGGGGCTGAAAGTCCGGGTCAACTCTTTGATGCTGCGGCAGAAACAGGTTTCAGATGGTTTCAGTGACAATTTGAGGTCAACATCATCAATGAATCATCAATGAATCATCAATGAATCATCAATGAATCATCAATATGTTTGCAGAGTTGGGAAATATGGGAAATGCCCCCTGTTCATACTGGGGATTGGTTATTGAATGCAGTGAAATTACCACACGAATGCTACATATGTCAGATACTTTACGGATGATCTCATTGCTCAGAAACCAACTTATATAGATACCATCAGAAACATCCACAATCACCTAAAAAGAAGGGCATGGCAAGGAACTATCGAAAATGTGTATGCAAAAAAAACGCATGACACCTGGTTAAACTTGAGAATCCGAAGAATCAGGTTGACATGCACAAGGCATCAAAACGCAGTGTCAGTAGCGTGTAATCATTGCGAACGCATGCTACCAAGGTCACATGAAATTGCTGTCCTCCTTGTGAGTCGTCACATGGTTCGGGTCCCTGGCGAGTCAATATGGAGACTCCCAGACTCCATTGATGCTCGAGCTGGGAGAACATGGGAGAACAATTGCAGTTGGAACGAAACTTTGAGGTGAAAATCATCTGAAATTACATGGAGATGCACCCTGTTCATAGAGGACCTATAAAGAGTATATAGATGACTATAGACTATAGATGACCAATACACATTGCGAAATGGAGAACAGATGGGCTTGCAACAAGAAAGGACAGAACAAGACCGAGTCAATTTTACTCTAATTTTACTCTGCAAAACGTATATGATATGTTGTGGCCTTCAGCGTTGGTTGTCATGACAGTAAGAGTCAAGTTGATAGGTCAATCTTAGTATCAAACTTTAGTTGACGCTGCACATACCCAAGAAAACAGCCAATCAAAGAAAGTCAAAAAAAATGTAAAGCAGGCCGTGGACAGCGAATTCTGATCGGATTCTGATGGACTTGTGTTATCAAAATATCATCAAATGTCATCAATTTAGTATCACGATATATCACGATCCTTTTCCGTCGCTGCAAAAAACGTCGCCCCACCACATCAAGTCCTTCAGTGTGATCATTGGAAGTGGCGTGCCTGCCAAAGCTCAGCAACTTGAACATCACGCAGACTCGGTTTGATATTACAGTTTGATTTGCTTGATTTGTTTGATTCTCAGCCTCCAAAAGAATGCTGGCAAATGCAGGCAGCCAACACGCAATTGCAGGGCCACTTTTGCATTCTGCATATTCTGCCAGGCCTTCTGCCATCACTCCAAGGAAGTGTCGGCACGCACTGGCTAAAGGAAAATATGCCCTCGGGCACCGCCGGCCACATTCTTCTGTAGACAATGTAGTCAAAGCACTGGTGGAGCTTTGCTCCCTGCACCTGTACAAACCAATGCATTCTAAGACTCTGCGCTCGTCTACGTCATCCCAAATCATCCAAATCTGCAAACTCACAGCTTGCTTTGTCGGTCCACGTCGGACTCAACGTCAACCCTTCCTTCGCACAAGTCTCACAGGGCGTCTGCCTCTGTGCTTCACGTCACGGCCGCCACGTCCGTCACGACTCCTTCGGTAATCTCGATCTGAGCGCCGATCTGATCGTCGATCTGATCGACGTGGTCGACGTCGGGAAATGTCGTCAGAGCGAGGAACTCCGGGAACTTCGGGAACACGACCGTGGCCGCGGTGGCGGCCGTGGCCTCGATTTTGCTCTCGCCGCAGATTGCGATGGGGGCGGCGGCTGCCGCTGCGAGATCTTAGAGGGACTTCAGGCTTGTAAATCGAGCGGCTGGCATGGAATGCCTCCAGTCTTGCTTCTCGTAAGGCATCTTGAGAATGTGCGCATAGCTCTTCAATCTCCTTCTGTTTGCTTTCTTGTTCACAGAGAGCATCTCGCAGCTTTTCGTTCTGCAAAGCCACTTGGTTCTTCTCTTCCTGCTCCTGCTGCAATCGTTCTGCCAAAGCCTGCTTTTCCTGTGCTAAAGCCTCCTTCTTTTTTCTCTCTTCTTCTTTCTCTTCGGTGGCTTTTTCTAATTGCTCCCCCATCGCTTGAAGAGCACAAGTTGCGATGTCAAGTTCCTTCTGTTTCTGTGCATGTTCGGCTTCCACACGTTGGAGCTCCTTCTGCTTTTCTTGGCTCTGAAGCAATAGCGAACGAACCTCAAACAGATTCCGATCTTCGCTCTCCACTTCTTTCTGAAGATCATCGATCTGCTTTCGAAGCTGGTCCCTTTGACCCAGAAGACCGCGAATGATGCCACGCAAGTCCTCCACTGCCAACTCCTTGTCATACCTCGACATGGGATGCGACTCATGCTGCTGAAAACCCTTTGGCATCTGACATGGTCGTGACATGTTGTGACATGTTGTGACATGTTGTGACATGTTGTGACATGTTGTGACATGTTGTGACATATGTGCACTGTGAAGCGTGAACTGTGAAATGTGAACTATCAGCCCATCTTACATCCCTACCCTGCTCTACCCTGCTCCACTCAATCTCCACTCCCTGCTTCCCACCGCCGCTCCCTGCCTTTCTTTCAGGACCGGGAGCTTTTTCAGCATGGCTTCAGTGGTTCGCTGCCACCGCTGTTGGCCATTCCTACCAGGGTAGAGACGAACGGCCTCCCGATAACATTCTGCTGCAACTTGAGCATCTGGCTTCTTCTTCACATTGGCCGGCAATTTTTTGTAAATATCGTAAAAGATCTTCTCAGCACCTGGCAGTCAAGTTTGAATGGATATGGGTTGATGGATGTCCCAAAGGTTGTGGTGCATCCCAAAATGGCTTTGGGGAACAAACAAAGCGGAGAAATTTATCACTTGTGCCAGTGACAATCGTTTTTCCACCTTTGTTTGGGGCTCTTGAACTTCGGTTTTTGCTGCCGCTTCACCATGGCAATTGGCTGCCTGAATCCGAGGCGTCACCCCTCGCAGTGGAAAAGATTGAGCCTAAAAATTCCGTTAGTGTCACATCAGTGTCACATCCTTTGCTGATAGATGTCATCATGTCAAAACTATTCAAAACTCATGACGCATGGCTGTCTGCAGCGTCTCTTTGGTTTGAAATATTCCAAGCCGGATGAACTTGTCTGATGTCGCAACCCGGATGCACAGGCCTAGTGGGACCGGGGCACAACACCCTCAGCGACTGCCACATACAGTACCTCGGGATCATTCGGAGTCGAAGATCAAAATCAAATCACCAGCGGACTGTTGGACCATGAGTGAAGCTATGAGAAAATGTGCCAAGCTACAGTGAAAAGCAACAGAAAAGCATATTGCAGAATTGAATCATATTGAAACAGCATCTCAGCGCTCCAATTCTGCAACTGTGGCGGAGAGAGGAAATCAGAATCAGTGGTCATGGACACCTAGTTTCTGCCTGGTATCAAGGAGGATGCCCTCAACAAAATGTGGGTTTCCCTACGAAAACACAATTTATGTCACAAAAAAAACTGAAAAGAAGAAAGCAAAAAATTATATAATTGCCTGGAAAACAATGCAAATTGCTGGTAAAACAGCTGTAGCCTGTATACACTTTGGAACCTGGATTCTTGCGTGCTATGTGCAACCTGTTGGAGCTGGAACCTTTCATTTGCATCGGAATTAACATGGTTTTGTCAGGGACTGGTCAAGAGATGCGTGACATACAGGCCATGCAGTTGATATAAAAGACAAAAGGACCACCCTCTAGGCCCTTTTCCAGGTATGAAAACGTGTTCGAAGGTTTGAAATTGTTTTCCAGGGACCTCAATGAATTTTCTGGCAGACCAGCAGAAACCTTTGAAACGTTTTTTGATGAACCTGAACCACTGCCCCAGGCCACCTAGGCCACCTGCATCATCTGGGGCCAGTTGCACCTGACAGGCAATGGGAATCTTGTGGTAAGACTTGGACTCTCCCCACGAAAATTTGCTGGAGCAAAGTGAATTTGACCCTACGAAGCAGATTAGAGTGAGCAAGTCTTGGCTGCAGCTTCGGACGCACATCTCACAACATCCAAGTGCCTCAACAACAATTGCGTTGGGAAAAACATGCTTCACATTTATAAACATTTCTCTACTCAGCTAAGCATTCGATGTTGGTCGGGTCAGTCGTCCCTTTCGTTCCGGATCTTTTTGTCCGTTTGATTCTGCCACCGGTTCACGGAGTACAGGTGGGTGCCAGAAGCATCGGTTTGATCACAATGCGAGGCCGCATAAGTTGAAAGGTTGGATTGTCACTCCAACCCCCGTGAGATCAAGAAGCCTAGATGTGCCATTGGAACGCTTGGTGCTAAGATGCCTTTTGACCATGGAGACTTTGCCCACTGCGGAATCTGAGGTGTATTGTCTATATGAGGTGCCAAGATGTTGCTGAAGAATCTGAAAAGCATCATCAACATTCATCTGCACAACTAACCCTATGATGCAAATCCCAGTTTTCTAACTCCTGGGGATCCAATTCATCTGCACAAGTTTCTGAATGGTTTCAGTTTCTGGGAAGTCAATCTTGGTCGCGACATGAAGTGTCGTGTTGTTCAAGAATTCCCTGAATGCAGCCTGCATCTTAGGTGCTGAGAAATATGGAACCCCAGGTATGGCAAGTTCCAGCAACTTCAAACAGCCTGGTTGTGGCAGGATCATGCCATCACTGCACCAACTTTTGATCTGTTTCATTTGATCCGCCACTGTCATAACGTGTGAGCTCCAACTGCATTTGAGATTTCGGCTGGTGGCCAACACTCCACAAAGATGTTCACCGTTCCGCATTTCCAACATGGCCAAGACTCGGCGATTTTCTTTCACCAGCTGGCTGATGGGTTGCTTCATGTCGTCCCCTAGCATCAACATCCCACCCAGTTCCTCTATCAGCATCTCTTGCACGCTTGACCAGTTGTGGGCTGTATCAAAATACTTATGTTCCCAATCACGTTTGATCAGGAGCACCACTAATTCCTCTGGATGGTTTTCCAAAAAGTCTCGAATTTCAGATAGAACTGTCTGATAGGTGGTTGAACACACCACTGTATGACAGATGCGGATCTCGTCCTGGTGGAGACCAAGTCGAAAGTCCAGGAATCGGATTCCACGGCGCAAAAGTGTAGAGACACTTTCAGATTGACAGCGTGCAGGACCTGAGGCGATGGGTCTCGCAAGCATTTGGATCACTGAACTCTTGGCCAGGGTCTCTCCCATATATGGTGCCAAGGTCGTAGATGGGATACACTCGACAGAATTCGCACCTGCATTGTGCGCGCCTGGCAGAGCCAATTCACAAATGCTTCGCTCTCGTAGAATTCTCTCGGGGAGTTGGGACATCCAGTTCTCCAGATCTACAGCATCGGCCCCATCGGCCATACTCACAGCGCCCCTGCAAGACTGAAATGATCTGAAATGCCTACAGCTGGAGCAACAAGTTGGTTTTGCAACTGAAAAGAATCATAGAAAAAATCATCCATCCATGCTTGATACAGACAATTTATATAGTATAAAGTACTGCAATCGTGAAGGAAAACGGAAAACAATGGAAACATGTCATTCTGGTGCAGTCACAAAGTCAAACACAGCAGCCATTTTTTTCGGTAGCGACTTGCCCTACCAAGGCTGTCCATCTTCTTTGGCCCTTTCAAGGCTTTGATGGAGGCCACGGGATGCAGGCGCTACGCCGCTACTTCGGAAGGATGATGCCCCAGCAAGCGACAGCAGACATGCCCAGCAGAACCTGCAGTCCGACGAAAAGAGTGCTTTTTGTGGCAAGTGCTCTGCTTTGTGGGTGAATAAATAAAAAGATCTAAAAAGTATAGTATTAAAGAGTAATAAAACACTGTTGAGTCGCATCAACCGTTTGCTAATTGATAGATAATATTGTGATGATATTGATAGGACAGGGTGGGGTTCTGAAAGACCAAACCTTTCCAGCAAGTTTTTCTGGCACGAGTCAACCGAGGTTGAATCTGCACTTGCCGTCAGTCATTAAACATCGCTGAATGGTCTGTATGTTCAACAAGTACAAAGTAGATCAAAGTAGGTTGAGAATCAGATGAGAACCAAGTACCAAGCATAAAATACTGAAAAGATATGCAAAGTATACCGCCCTGTACCCATGTACCAACAACCATTCACCGTCCATCATCTGCCACATCCATATCGATCGGCCAGGCAGCAGCAGGTACCAAAGCCATCTCGGAGATGTGACCGTGAACTAGGGCTCCATCCACGAACTGCGCCACGATGGACCCCAAGCGCATACAGACCTGACTCACTGACGCTGCGATATGCTGTTCTGCGTTCTGTTTCTGATATGTCTATTATATTTCTCATATTTTCATATTTTCTCATTGATCAAAACCCAAATCAAGCAACAGTATGCAACGGTCCATCTTTTTGTTCACTGTAAAGTTTAGAACGTGAGAAATGTAGTAGAAATGTAATAGAAATGTGAGAATCATATCAGAAATGATCCAAATATGATCCGAACATGGCTGTAGCTGCGGTGATTCCCGAGGGGCAGAGAGGGTGCCCAGGGCAAACGGCCGCAAGGATGCAGAAAAGGGGGCGCCCCACCTGAAAGGACTCAGGGACTGAAAGGGACTGAAAGGGACTGAAAGGGACTGAAAGGGACTGAAAGGGACTGAAAATAGTTTCGGACTGATGTCAAGCACTCAGGTTTCAAAATGTTTCAAATGTTTCAAGAAATGGCTAAGCATTCGTTGTGAAGGAAAAAAACATGATCAAAGGAAAAGTGATCATAATGATCTGCTGTCAGCCCTCAAGACTCTATGATTATCGGCGGGTCACACAGTGGTCAAGACATTGAAAACCGCAGTTGCGACCTGATCAAGCACGCTCACTGCTTGCGAAGGTGCACATAGGTGCACGCACCCTAATGTTCCCCATCAAATCGTATCATTGAATGGGCCATGGAGCGTGTCTTGTGTTTGAACTTTGCCAGTGATCCGTCTGGGTGCCCAACGCTGTTGAAAAGGCACACGCAGAAAGCCGCAAAGAACGGTCGCGGACCGGAGTCGTCACCAGATGGTCTCTTGATGAGACCTCAAAGCATGGAGAACAGAGAATGGCAAGGCAAATGAGTCTCACATAGTCTCACCCTTTCCCCACCCTTTCCCCACCCTTTCCAGTGGTCCGATATGGTCCGATCATGTCTGCTCGCATCTTCCTCGTTTTCATGGCAATTTGATGCAATTTGATGCAATTTGGCTCACTTCGAGCGGCTGATGCTGAGGCAACTCAATGCCGTAAGCAGCAGCCAAAAGGCCAAGAGTTTCGGTGGCTCCATGCAACGGAGCAGGATCGCCAGCACACAGCCGGGCACTCCTCCGTGGACGGTGACGCTGGTGCTGCTGGTGAGGTGACGCTGGGGCTCTGTATGGCTCTGAGGTCTTACCATGTGTTACCGGGCTGTTACCGGTATAAGTTGAACGATCAAAGCTGGCCTGAAAGGGCATAGGCGATGGCAGTGATGTAGCGATGTTTCAAGCCCACCTCTTGGAAGAGCTGCAAAAGCCAAGTGGACAGGCCATACCTCCAGGAAGTTGGATCGATGAGTCTTGCCATGTGGAAATGAACATGTATCAATGTATCAACTCACCTGCCCCAGATAAATATCAAAAAAACTATAAATATCAATGGATATAATTACAGTAAATGACACCTCCTTTTCACTTCGACTTAGATTCTACTTCTTTCCTCTTCTTTCCTGTTCCTCCGGAACCCTCTACCAGACTCTACCATGTCATCACGCAGAGGCCGCAGAGGCACCAAGCAAAGGCAATGGAGAAGCAAATCGCCGCAAGCCGCAGCACCACATCCATCGGTCGCAGCAGTTGAAGCCTCCCACCTGCACCACAAAATGCGGGTCGAGGACTGATGTCAGATTGTGCGAGACGAAAGGATCCAGTGATATCCGGTTTCTGATGAAGAAAAACAGGAGTGTTCAGCTTTCAACATGTGAAATCCATTTAAATCCCAAATCCTAAATCATCAAAGAAGGCACATTCAGACTTCATCACACCTCTCCAAGTTAGTGCAGTCCAGTTGCTCATCGATCTTTCCTCTATGGCTCTGATGACTCCATCATTGGCTTCCTATGGGGCCACAAGTGATGATGCTGATTGAAGAGGAAGTTCTTCCCTTGAAACCATGGTCTCAAGTCTCCTCTCATTGATTGCCTCCGTGAAATTCTACAGTGATTCCTCTCTGTTCTCTCCTTCACCCTAAAAAGAATCCACTAGGATTCACCAGGTAAGCAAAGGTAAGCACATAATAAGTACATGTCTTACACTTGCTGCAGCACCAAATTTCGTTCTCCTGTACCACCCGGAAGCACAGGGAAGGCCGGTGAGGCCCTGTGGGCCCTGTGGGCCCTGTGGGTAGCACCCGCTGCAGCTCCGCAAGTAACTCGGCGCGGCGGCCCTGAAAAGTGAAGTGAAAAGTGGCATGATGCCCAATGATGTCCAATGATGTTCAATGATGTCCAATTTCAATGATGTCCAATGGCCCACCTGAAATCGTTCCATGTCTTTCCGGTTCTGATCAACAAATTATCCCGCAAGTCCACTACTGCCAAAGCATGAAATGGAGTCATACATGAAAGCAAGTTGGTCCCAAGATGTCCCAAGTGATGAGCTCTTGAAATCAACCCAAGTGGAGTGAAACTTTGCAACTTGATGCAACTTGCAAATCAATGAGTGAAAAAAAAATGATCAAAATCAGCTGCACATGTGACAGCTCATGCCGCCGACGTTGCGTTGCCTGATGCTGCAGAAAAGTTGGAGACTCTGGAACCCAGCGGCTCACCAGCCAAGCGTTGAAGAGTGGAACCACACCTGGTTTTCCAGCTGGTTTTCCATACCCGGAGCTCAGTTCGGAGGTTTGCAACTGGTTTGCACCCAATTGTGTCAAAAAAATATTTACCCCCAAAAAAAAAGAAGCCAAGGTCATGTGGAAGAAAAACAACACAGAAGGCAGTCATCAAGAGACTCAGCGTGAGAAGATGACTCAAACAAGCCCAAACACACACACACATACACACACACATACACACACATGGCCACTTCAGCAACCTCACTGAGGTCTGATAGGAATTGCACATTCAAGCTCACGTTCGAGCTGCTTCAAGTTGCTTCAAGTGATCAGTTTCTCTTCGTAAATGATCCACGTCGAATCTACGTATGGGACCCAACCTGTTGTAGCATAGAAGGCCTGCCAGGTCCAACCCACCGAGAGGGGCCAAGCCAGGAGCGAAACCAACACGCTGCCAGAGATGAAGGAGGAAGCGATCAGACTCAGACCTCAACTCAGTCGATTCGTCAACTCGACCATCCCAATAAAACATCCCAATAAAACATCCCATCACTATCACGAAAAAAGACATCATATGACACAAAAAAAAAACATGTAAATGTATACAATGTGTACAATGTATTATACAATATCAGGCACAGTATTCACCATGGACCAAGACTTTACGCGCTCTGGAGAGTATCCACCAATTAGTAATTTCTGAAATTGTGTGTATCTGAAGTGGTTCCTGGCAAATAGTTGGGACCTTTGCAATCAGGAACTTTAAACTGCCACGACGTTCGTTTCCTGCTCCGAAAACTAATCCAATGAATGTGAGAATTGCTTAGTCGTGAGGAAAGAATGTAGACGCAAACAGTACAGTACCCAACCAAAAGTGAAGTTCAACAAACTTCCGTCAATTTTTTGAAGTCACAACCCTTTATCATGAATCCGCGTTGGACAAGCAGACTAGCATGGGTTGCTACCCCTGCTTAACAAAAATGCGTTCGTGCCTTAGTTCAATGCCAGACGAAGAGGAGGAATAAGCTAGCTAGTCTACAGCTAGTCTACAGCTAGTTTGTCCGCACGAGGGCAGAATGTCCCTCCGTAGAATCTCAACCCATCAACGCCATGGTCAAAGCACCAAACGTGCAGGGGATGGTATCTGTGACAGAAACCAAGTGCACGATTTTTATAAGCCCAAAACAGCCCAAAACAGCCCAAAATCCAAGAGGTGATGGTGGACATTGGTGGACATTGGTGGACATTGGTGGACATTGGTGGACATTGGTGGACATTGGTGGACCAGGCGTTGCACCAGGCGTTGCAGCCATGGAACTTCGATGTCGTCGTTGCCTGGGATGAATCAGCTCTTCAGCCAAGGCAAAAATGGGCGGTACCGCAGCACCAATGGCGATGCCGCTGCTGAAACGACACAAGGCCAGCTGCCATGGGCCTGTCCTTGCCAATGACCAAGTGACTTGGGGTTTAACTACAGGTCCAAAATAGATTCAAGAAAAGGTTGATACTGTGATATATCATTGAAGCAACCTGTGAAAATTCGGACTGGTTGGGTCCTTGCGGCAAGAGTGAAACTATGCATTCGCAGCCAAACTCTTAGTTACAGTCAGTATTGTATGTGATTGTTGGTGTTTTGTCCTATCATTTATACTCATAGTATGCTGCATATGCTGCTGGTATAGATTTGCTACAGATTGCTCAATGTCAGCCGTGATCGATCCACGGGATCCAAGATGATCCAAGGGTCGCAGCTGTGGTTGCCAAGGCAGACAGTGCCTCGAGGTACAGCATTTTCACCAGCAAACGCTGGTGGCCGAGTCCTTCGGCCAAAGCACCTCCGCGGCGCTGCGGTCAGCGTTGGATCTCCAAAGTCATATACGCAGCATCTGCGATGATGATGTTGATGATGTTGATGATGTGAATATCAGAGAAAGAGCAGGTCCAGGTGGTGGAAAATAGTGGAAAATCATTTCGGCCGGAACTTTGCTCGTGAAATCCTCCCACCTGCAGCACATCCTCCTGCGAGCATCCCCACAAAAACCGCCGCAGCCGGCAGCCGCATGTCACCGAAGCTGCCATCAAACTTTGGGATTGCAAAGCCCAAGGACAAGGTTTCAACCTCATGCGTGTTCGATCTGAAGTGGATGGGTTGTATCCAGTAGCTGCGTAGCTTTTCTACCTGTTCAAACCCGAGAATTTAGCAAAGTGTCTCCGGACTGGATTTGCTTGATTTGCTTTCTCCTATGTTGTCTTGCAAAAGTCCAAACTTGGACCCCTTCAGATGTGAATGTATCCTGTATGGCTTTGGGATGTCATTAATTCACACTGGTTGTGGCGGTTGTGATTAGCTCCTCAGCTGCATCTTAGAAGCTGCGTCCGATGCATTGCTGAGGCATAAGGCCAGAGTGACACGTGATGCGAATCCTGGAGAGGCTGCAAATAGAGCATCCAATGTGACCTCTGATGGCAAAACAGTGGAATTCGGCCAGAAAGCCAATGAAATACCAATGAGTACCAATGAAGACATAAAGAAAACCTGCGGTTCAACCGAAGTGAAGTTTTTCTTCTTATTGCGAAGCAATATGAATCAATACCTCCAATACCTTCAACCCCTGTCATAAGCTCAGCCCATGGTCAGCCATGGTC
>Ga0126342_10006868_pt1 | contig 20259 bp, 16 predicted proteins | sample Cyp1metagenome_FD_92528 | JGI IMG/M metagenome (GOLD analysis project Ga0126342, IMG submission 92528) | Coral microbial communities from Lord Howe Island, Old Settlement Bay, Australia - Cyphastrea 1 metagenome | ecosystem: Host-associated > Invertebrates > Cnidaria > Coral ...
AGCAGCAGGGAGCAGCAGCAGCAAGCAGCAGGCAAGCAAGCAGCAGGCAAGCAAGCAGCAGGCAAGCAAGCAGCAGCAAGCAAGCAGCAGCAACCAGTGTATGCCCCTTGAATGAATAATCAAATAATATAAGTACGAAAAATGGCCGCACACGGCTCCAAAGCAATGAAATAATTCAGTTACTAAAAGTTGTGGATTGATCCCCAAATGAACTGGCCAACCATTGGCCGATGGCCCAATCGAAAAATGCGGTCGCGACTGAACCGAAGGACTGATGCCACAATTTTTATCGTTTGAAGGTGACATATCTTACAAACTCAGCAATAAGATATTATGATTGCATAAATCGTGTATCATAATGTCGATTGATAGGTAGAATGGATTGAAGGTCAATCAAATTGATGACTCTTATGGTGAAACTGTAGCCCCATGGAAGTTCCAACATGTCCAACCAAAGCTGGGATCCATCTATCTCAACAAATATGACAGTCGATTAGGATCATCCTTCTAGGTAAGGTCAAGCATAAATTACCCTCTGGTAAACATACAAAAAACTATTGAAAATCACCATTTTTAATGGGTAAATCAACTATTTCGACTGGGCCATGTTCAATAGCTAACTATTAGTTTACCAGAGGGTAAACCTCCATTTTCCTATGGTTTTCCTATGGTTTTCCTATGGTTTTCCTATGGTTTACCAGAGTAATACCACCCAGCAGAAATCTGAGACCTCTTTGGGTCACCATTTTGTAGTGAGGTCAACCAGTTGCATGAAACACTTCACCAGAATCAAATGCTTTGAATGCTTTGAACAAGAAAAACAAACCAATTTACCAGCACTTGCCCAAATATCAATGATATAATATATGTATATATATTATTGTAATTATATATGACGGTTTGCCAAAATGTATTTTCCTTGTTTGGCTGATAAATCGTAATTCCTTGGGTTTAAGGAGCTAAGCGTTACATCTTAACTTTTCTTCATGTTGAAATAACAAGCAGACAGGACACACACAAAAAATATATCCTTGAACATGGGCGGAAAAAAAAATAGCGCAAACCTAGCGGGTTTGCTAGCGCTGCCTTGCAGAATTGGTGAATTTAGTTGCGTGCCGCCTCATAACAAAGAGGAAAAAAACCACTAGGTCCACACTAATTATCAACAACTAGTACAAAACTTCTGTCAACTATTTTTGGCAAATGGTCATATATATATATATATATATATATTGTTCCTCAGACATTCCATTGTATCCCATGGTATCCCCATTAAAATCCAAGCAAAATCACCATTTCTGACATGACTTTGCCCCATAAAAATCTCCAGTTTTCCTCCTCAAAGTGCCCCAAAAAGATAGGGAAAATCCCTACGTCTTGGACGTGTTGCTGCCTCCTTGGGGCTGAGCGAAATCGTGGGAGACTCCGAAGGAATTTGCCCTGCGACCTGGTCGTAAGTGGTTTCCCCCTGAAAATCATATTAGGGTTACCCTCTGGTAAACTAACATAGCTATTGAAAATGGCCATTTATATCCATTTATAGTGGATTTACCCATTAAAAATAGTTATTTTCCATAGCGTTTTGTAGGTTTACCAGAGGGTAACACTACTTGAGCAGTGTTCAAGCCATCCCTCTATCATTCCATTTAATCCTGGGTGTTTAAAATATATAGGGATTCCCCGTTCTTGGATGATTTTAATCCCCAATATATTGGGTAGTATAATCCCCAAACTAATCATCAACCAACCAGGGTTTTGAACACTGCTCACTTGGTGGCTCATCCCATTTACTAAGTAGGTTATATCCCTGGTTCAAAGTGCGAACTTGTAGGGTTTTTCCCACTTACAACTGGGGTTATAACCTACTTGCCAAGTGGGATGAACCACCAAGTAGTCACTAGTTCATAATAGATATAGTTTTAGTGAGTTGTTTCCCCTACTATAACCAAGTTAATAGTTTAAAATAGTGATTAAATAATAGCTAACAATGGTTGATCATAGTTGATAGTGGCTTTTGCCACCAGCTAATAGTGGACACCGGCTTCTAGAATGGTTATTAATGGTTAGTGGCAAGATCAGAAGTTTCGCGACTGAATTTCACTTTCGTGAAGCACCACTCGTATCACAACCGGCAACACAGATACGTGGTCTTTTCATGAAGATATCTGCAGTTGGATGGGTTTATACAAGTTCATTAACCAACTTATAACTTGGCGACCCTTTTTCAATGGGAATTTCAGGATCCTAAATGGAGGTACTGTACCATATAAGGCCATATTTTGGGGGAATATTCCTTACATAGCCGTATATAGGCCTTATATATGTTAGGTACCTCCAATTTAGGATCCTGGAATGGCCATTGATATAACTTGGGGACCCTTTTGTACCAATGCTGGGAAAATAGGATTGAACTACTGAGTATATGTGGAATGTATGGCAAAAAGACCAGCAGGCAATGGGGAAGATTGATTGAATTCAATTTCAAAATCCTGCCCAAGCAAAGCGAGTGATATTGCCTGCAAATAATCTGCGGACCTTTGAACATTGCTGTCTGGCGAACAACCAACAGGAACGGAAAGGTACACCAAGGAAACAAAATTGGATATATTTCACCTTTAAACACATACGGGACTTAACAAACAGGCAACACATGCTTGCATAAAAATCAATATACCCACAACTAAAATGTGGATAAGAATCGAACAAAATCAAAATACAGTATGGTTTGTACACACCCCAATGACAAGTGTTTTTGTTCCAACTATCATATGAAAAAGAGGCGGGTAAAACAACTTACAAATATGAGATCACATGAGTTTTCTATAACCAACTCACAGATATCAAATCTAGTGATAGTTTTATCACATAAAACCAACCTTACAGAAATTTAGTCTGGTTGGTGGTATACCTACCCCTCTGAAAAATATTATAAGTCAGTTGGGATGATGAAATTCAAAATATATGGAAAGCCGTAATCCAGCCATGCTCCAAACCACCAACCAATCAACCAGTAGTTGGTAAATCCCCATATAACATCAGCGTAGAAATCGATCATGTCTCGGTCCATCGCCTGCGTCTGCAAGGGTGCCTCCGCCTCCGCCAGATTCCGGGATTTGATTTGGAGGATCATCCCACTTAGCGCTTAGTAACCATACAATGTGAGGCCCCTGTTGGATAGCTAAGTTGGTGCCAATAACTCCCATAACTATGGTTTATGGTACTTATAACGAACTAGTTACTGGGGCGAATCTAAACCAACGAACATCACTGGGGGACCTCAAATTGTAGTTATCATCCAGATATTTGGGATGATGATGGGAAAATTTATGATATTTCCTGGGAAAATCATGATATATCTGGGTAAATAGAATGATATTTCCTGGTTGGTGGTATACCTACCTACCCCTCTGCAAAATGATGGATTTCGTCAGTTGGGATGATGAAATTCCCAATATATGATTATTATTCCTCTGAAAAATATTACTGTAGTCAGTTGGGATTATGAAATTCCCAATATAGATCAAAATAGCTGGTTAATGGATTGTTATTTCCCCAGTCATATGGTAATAATTGGCTTTGACATATCCTCATATACCATCATATGACAGATATATCAACTAATTAGTGGATGATCTGGTTGGTGGTTTTTCGCCCTACCCCTCTGAAAAATCATGGAGTTCGTCAGTTGGGATGATGAAATTCCCAATATATGATTATTATTCCTCTGAAAAATATTACTGTAGTCAGTTGGGATGATGAAATTCCCAATATATGATTACTATTCCTCTGAAAAATATTACTGTAGTCAGTTGGGATGATGAAATTCCCAATATATGATTATTATTCCTCTGAAACATACTACTGTAGTCAGTTGGGATGATGAAATTTCTAATATATGATGATTATTCCTCTGAAAAATATTACTGTAGTCAGTTGGGATGATGAAATTCCCAATATATTGGAATAACAATCCATTAACCAGCTATTTTGATTATTCCTATAGTCAGTTGGAAAAAAAACATGTTCCAAACCACCAGTTTCACTCACCTGAATCTTTTTGGGCCGTTTGGGGGATGGTCTCCCTGATGAAAACCCAGTCCCGATTCCGCTCGGGAGAGGCTTCGGTCGCGATCAAAGAAATGCCCAGATACTGTGGATGGTTGCGACATGCTGCACCAGTTGGTAGATTATTTATGTATGTTTATGTCACTACAATCCCAATATTTACAATGTTTTATAGTTACCAATAGTTACCAACTGGTGCAGGATTTCGCAACCATCCAGAGTATGTAGATGGGATAAGCCCACGAAATGGGGACTTACCAACTGGTTTTATTAACCATTTACTAGGTGGGATGATCCTCCAAGTGAAGCGTACTTGAGAGAGGACAGGGTCCCCCTGTCCTAGAAGTTGGTTTAAAACATGTTATAAACCCATCAAACTGTAGATATCTCCATGAAACAAACATGGTTGTTTCTGCCCAGTGAAAAAAAAACATGTTGTCTGCATATACTTGGCGATTCACCATAGTAAGGGGGTTTAAACCCCAGTTGATTCACCACAGTAAGTAGGGGCAATGTCCCGTTAGAACTGGAGTGAACAAAGTATATAGATGAAAACGATACAATGCCAATTCCTGCTCATTTGCAGCGCAGTGCTACAGTGCAGCTACAGAAAACTTCAAACTGTTGAAATGTGAAGTTACACACATCACACCGTTTTTTTCACTGTCATCACCTAAGTTGACACACATAACTTGGTCAAATGTATGGGGAATATATGGGGCGGGAATATATAACTACAGTATAGTTAATGGGGTTTACTAACAACACAAGACGAGTTGATGGTCTGGCTTGCTACCCGACTGAGTGGGCAAAAAAAAAAATGAAAGTCAACTGTGTATCATCCTCCCACTTAACAAAATACTTAGGATAGAAAATAGAACAGATCTTTGAACCCAGGGTTTGAAGGTCCACATCCAGCCCTGGTCATGGTCCTGATCTCCTGGTGCAACTTTTGGGGCTTCAAGTGAGGTGCAGCTCTATCCAGAGATTTTGTATGTGGCAAAGCAACCAATTGTATGCAAAAAATATGGCAAATAGTTGAAACCTACCATCAGCATTTATAGATAGCATTTCTTGGCTCCCCACATTTTTGGGGGGATCATAAACTCCAAGGAATTTCGAAGTTTGCTGGTTAAGTTCCTTGGTCGAGACTGCACCCCGCCGCCTGGGTTCCAAGTTTCACGTCCAAGACAGCCTGCGGCGACCCTTCGGGTGAAGGAATAGTCCGAAGATCCGGGGAATTCGAATCTACTTGGATTTGGGTGTCACTCCCAAAGTTTGGCAACTTGAAACTTGGAAGATTGTGATTCGCAGATTTTGGGGTACATCAGTCTAGTGCTGCAGTAGATATTTTCAGACAAACCCGCTCGACTCGCAGGTTCTGATCCTTGGGAGACGTGGTGAATAACCCATGATCCATTCCCAGATGCGAAAAAAAAGGTGCTGGAATATGCACACCTACATGAGTGGGCCATATATATGTATATATATATATATACGTATGTATATATATATATGGGGATGTTATGTATCTGTGCATATTCCAGCACCTTTTTGTTCGCATCTGGGATTTATAGATGGGATACCTCACTTAGGGACTTACTGGCCAAAGTTATTATTGCGGCTGTAACTAGTTTTTATATAAATGGAATGCTCCAAGTAATGAATGTAACCAGATGTAACCAGCTTGAAAGCCGGCACATGGAGAGTTCATGATATTATATCACCTTGATACTATTCATGATGCCCAAATGGTTCCTTCATCATATGACCATCATACTTCTGGATGATAGCACGTTGGTATCCACTGATGATACATGATGATACCACAATATGTTACAGATTCTCATCATAAATTGAAATGATTGTTTTTGATATACTACTATCATTATATAAACTATATGATATAGTATAATATATGACTATAGTATAATCGTATAATAATTATAATATATTACTATAGCATAGTATGTCCTATCATTATATAAACTCGAGAAATATCTCTGAGAGTTTCTTCCATCACGACATATCACGACCCGCCACCTCTTCCACCACAGCTTTGGGCGGATGTTGAGGCGAAATCTCGACATCATAAGCCACCTGCACCATAAAAAAATCGCGCATGGATGGACTTGTTCTTGGTTTGGGTCATGTTGGGTCCATGTGTTTCACAGCCCCCCAAAGGGGACCTTTTTGGGAGTGGAGATACTGACTCATTTTAAGTCTAGTTCTCTATTTGTTTTGAGAATGTTTTTTAAAAAAACAGGCAAGCACCAGCTGCTCCGATTCCAAGAAGTTTGTCTTTTTGTTGCGTGACAATAGGTCAAGCTGTCCAGGAAACATCAAGACCTCCTGGAAATGTCGGACAAACAGGAAAAGGAGGCCCATGGAGGCCCCCAGCCATAAGCGAGTTAGATTAGCACCCAATCGAACTAGTTCAATATGGCCTAGTTAGAAGCCAGTTGGGCGAACACATCCAAAATCAATGAATGTTGAGGATTGAGACTGCAGTCCGTGACTCAAAAATGATGGCTGCTATTGGGCTTGGCACTATCGAAGCTGGTGAACATCTGTGAAACTTATGGAAACCTTTCACCAAGTTTCACACCGGATTTCCTGGACACCTCATCCAATTCTCTCAAACAATCATCGACCTCAACATGGGAAAGAACAAGAAGCCATACCCTCTGGTAATTTAACGTAGCTATTGAAAATGGCCATTAATAGTGGATTTTCCCATTAAAAATGGTGATGTTCCATAGTTATGTTAGTTTACCAGAGGGTAAGAATCATGGAGCTCAGATCCAGCCCTGCCGAAAAAAACTCCTTGGGCTGACCAAAAACCTAAGATCCGAAGATCCAGCCCTGAAAAATCGGTCAGTGTAGGTCAGCGTGTCAATGTCAGCCCTCCAAAAAACGGCCGTTAACAATTGCAAGATGGTGCCCCGTTCGTGAGCTGTGAAAACGCGAGTCGTTGGTGCGTTCAAAAAACTCCAATTCCACGTCATGGTTTATGGTGGATATATCGAGCTACTATTCCTATGGTTTCTGTTAACCAAGGTTCACATCACGTTTTGGGGGCACCGCCCGTGAAGGTTGATGATGTTTCTCCTAAAACTGACCAGCCCCACAGATGAGCAGTGTTCAATTTTAACTGTCTCATGACCTTTTGTACTGATTAGTTGATAAGGATTTCCCAAAGGTCAAAAATAATCCCCAATAAAGCAGGAAATGTAATGCTCCTATAAGAACTAACCAACCATCAAACATACCTCTTGTACCCTTCAACAACCCTATTTCATGGTTAATTTCCCATAATTTCACATAATTTCCCCATATACTAAGCAACCAACCATCATTTCTAAAAATCTGTGGATTGCAAATCCCCTTCTGAAATACCACCAATTGGCTACGGACTGTCCAGGGATTCATCCACCATTCACTAACGTTGGCCTCAGATAAGTCAGACAAGCGCAGCAGCAGTTTGTCGACCTGGTTCTGGAGGACCTCAAAAAGCTCAGAGCGGAGTGATTTTTGTCAGCAGGTTGGAAGTTTAATTCATGCCAATCAGCCACATACCCTGCAGAAAATGAACGATTCTTAGCTGGTGAACGTAGATAATCCCATTGATACCAAAAGACTAAAGGATTAGTTTCTACCTATCTAAGATTGCCCTAGACTAAAGGATTAGTAGTACTTACCCATCTAAGATCGACCTAGATAGGGATTGAAGCCGCCAAATCTTCAGCAGGCGAAATCCAGCGAGAAAATCCCTCCCGAGCGTTGTCGCCGAGATGAGCCGTTCTCTAAGCGACCACGAAGGGGGAGACAATGGGGATGTCCAATTTTTCAAGGAGAATGACTTATATAATATTATACATTTATGATTATATGATACAAAATGCTTGGAGCAAAATGCAAAATTTTGGATCTGCCATTTGGATTGCACGTCAGCAGCGCACTAAAGAGGAGCGACTACTGTTTTATGCGGATTTCTAATGGGGGTATCCCGAGGTTACCTATAGGCAGCCAAGTCATTAGATCACTTCAGTATTGAAACCGATGGTTTTGGGGATCCATTTTAGGAAACCTCCAGTTCAACCAGCAGGTTGTGTGGTTAATGACAGGGAATTCATGCTTACGGGTAAATGACCAAACGACCAGTCATTAACAACAAGTTTAAACAGCAGGTAAATGACAGGAACCCATTGTGTTGCTCACCTCCATTGATTGTTAATGAATAACCGCCAAAAATGGTGGTATAACTCGGTATAATAGGATACAATGGGGATTCAATGGGAATCGGAAATGGGATATATATAATCTGGTTGGTGGTTTCAAGCCCTCCGGGCCCCGGGCCCTCCGAAAAATTTTAAAGTCAGTTGGGATGATTCTTCCCAATATATGGAACAATAAAATTCATGTTCCAAACCACCAACCAGCAATGATGGGAGAATGATGATTTACCCTCCAGTGTAGTCAAAGGTGATGGGCGGAAGATCCCCGCGGCCTCGCAGATGTTTCTAGATGGAAAAAAACTCCGAACTAAATAGGACATTTTCCAGCAAGCCACGTTTGACTTTTCTTGAGAACAACTTCAGAAGTTCCAGGATGTTCTTTCTTTCATGCTTTTGAAAAAGCTGTTTTGTCCAGGTGCTTCTAATTTTGCCGTTGTTTCTTTGTTGTGTTTAGCACCAGCTTGCAGGATTCTAGGAAGAATCAGAGCATTTCAATAGTTGTCGGAGCAATTTGCCATCTAATTATTTAGCTAACAATATCATGAACAATATCTAATTATTTGCCATCAATTAAGTACCATGAACAATTTAGCTAACATCCCATCAACAATAAATCCATCATACTCCAAATCACCATGACATTTCTATCGTTTTGCATCTTTTAGGGCGTGACAACCGAAAAAAGGTGGTGCCCCAGTTCGTGAACGCTAAGTTGGTTAACAAAAACCATAGGAATAGTAGTGCGATAATATATCTACCATAACTATCCATAATACCATATATAGTCTAGTGAAATTGGAGTTATGTTCACCAAGGTATGTGAATGTTGGTTTATCAACCATAGTAAATATAGATACGAGTATCTCTATCCTAAACCAAAGTGAAATTGGAGTTATAAACGCACCAACTTAGCGTTTTCACAGCTCACTGGGGCACCACCCCCAGTACCCAGATCACGACCGCGCAGCGCCACGCGCCACCAAGGCACGATGTGATGCGCCTGCACCTGATCGATGCCCCGAAGGGAGCGGCGTTGAAGCTCCTGAATCCTCCGGGGACAGGGCGAGAAAAACCTGGGAAAATCGTAATATCGGAATTTATATTACGGTTTTTTCTAAGAATATGATATGGGAATATCATGGGATTTCGACTTTCTATGGTTGTATATTGAAAATGGTTTTCTATGATATGGGAATATCATGGGATTTTCTATTCCAATCATTTTTCAACCATTTTCTATGGGATATGTCTATAGTGATGCTTGTTTTTGTCGAATGGTGGCGGCCAGTGGCCGTAAAATGATCATCCCTCAGGCGCCGTTTTCGGTTACCCATAGGATCCATGGTGCTGCTATATATGGTAACATAGATCCCATCAATATAGCCCCTTTATGTTAGCATATATACCAGCACCATGGATCCTATGGGATAGATACAAATTACAAGCCGTATATCCTAGTACCAACCAGAGAATTATAATCCAGTTATATATATATAATATACGTATATATCTAGGTAAATTATGATATTTCCTGGTTGGTGGTTGAGCCCTACCCCTCTGAAAAATATGATTTCGTCAGTTGGGATGATGATATCCCAAAGATATGGGAAAATAAGAAATGTTCCAAACCACCAATCAGATAAAATTTACCGACAAGTTATATCGAACTAGTTAATGGGGATTATAAACCAACGTTCACATAACTAGGGAGGTACCACCTTGTAGATATACTATTGCTATCCTTGTGGATCCAGTTGTATTCTCAGGAAGTACGACTGGCGTATGATGACTAGGGGGTGTCAGCCGTACCTTCTCAGACAGTGGCCATGGATCCATAGGGTAGTACCCCTTGGTAAACTAACATAACTATGGAAAATCACCATTTTCAATGGGTAAATCCACTATAAATGGCCATTTTCAATAGCTATGTCAGTTTACCAGAGGGTATATCCTAAGTACAGCCGCCTGTTGATTGGTCACAAACCCAGAATTTGGCAACACGACGAACACACCGTGAGCTGATCTATTGATCCGCCGCAGCGCTGAGAAAACATGGCCAATCTTCACCCAGCAACGTTTTGCTGCTTACCATCTGGTTATGACTAACATAGCCATGGTATAGATGGCCCTAATCGAAATAGATGGTTTACCAAACTTAATAGCATGGTGGATCTTTCCATGGCAAACTGTGAATGTCATAACCAGGTTGGGTAGTTTAACATACCCCCATTTCTGGCATCCAGAAACAATGTCCCATTTCGGTGAATGTACAAGAAGATGTGGAAAACTCATATTAGCGGAATCATGCGGACAATGACCTACAAGTTGAGCCCTCCCCAATTATAAGTTGGTTTATATTGAAACAGATTCACAGTATAGATATATCTACCATAAACCATAGCTAAACAATATATATATATATGTGGGTAAACTATAATATTTCACTAACCTGAATTAAGGCCCATTTGGGGATGATTTCGCTTACTAACCATGATTCCAGGGCTCGGTCGCAGTGAGGTCGTTATAATTTACCCAGATAAATGATATATGGAGGTTTCCTAAAATAGGGGTACCCTCAATCATCCAAGTCACGAAAGACCAGTTGAGTATTGAAAGCTACGGTAATTTGTGACGATTGGGGATCCCCCATTGGTGGAAACTCCCATAGATCTACGAAACATTGTTAACTATAGATATATGGAGCATATGGGATAGTTCAACCACAATAACTCTAGATATATATATATATATACCATAGTTAAATACCATAAATCATAGTTAACTATAGATACATCTGCGATAACCATGGTTATATATATGTATATATATATATACAACCATAGCAACCATAGATATATCATGATATATCTACCAAACATAGGTTTCTCTATGTTTTCTTGACCCTCCTTAAAACAGTGTCCAGCCCTCAAGCCATCTCAACGCTGCGGGCCTCCGAAGCTCGTCGGACAGCTTCGACATGCCGGGCGTGGGCATTGACCGTTGCAGTTTCGACACGTTTTTTGCGTGGCGCATTCTGTTGGCAAAAATATGGTGACTGGTGTCGATAGTTTCATTTGGCAAAGCAGCAACTTTTTCGGAAACCATTTTTTTGGTACCCTCTGGTAAACTAACATAGCTATTGAAAATGGCCCAGTCGAAATAGTGGATTTTCCCATTAAAAATGGTGGATCTTTCCAGTTCGCTATGTCAAATTACCAGAGTGTACAAGTTGACTTTTGGTTGATGGCTTGAAAAATGCTTTTATGTCACCAAAAATTCTCTCCTTCAACTCCTCAAACGCTGTTTGAATCGGCGGGACGGAGTTGTGTTTAGCGGACCTGGGGAGGGTTGCCAGTTGGCTCTGAAAGTGATTGGTACCGGTAGGCTTAGTATACAATCATAGTCATAGCTCAAACTTGCCGTTGCTGTGGGGAACAAGATGTTCACAACCCTGGTATTTTGGGCTGTTGTTCCAATAAAATGTTGGGGAGTTTCATCCTGGGGAGCTACCCACGGGCAGGATCCAGTCCAAGTCTGCCTCCCTGGCCACAAAAAGATGATAAACAACTAGAATCTGTACAGGATGGAGTTTTGCATGTTCTCCCACATCACAATCACGCAAGTCTCCAACAGTTTTAAGCAAACTCATTACAATTGTTGGTTCTGCATCCCAGTATATCACCATGATATATATATATATAATTATATATATATAGAGATTCCCATTACTAACACAGCCATAAAGTGGTTTCTTTGAAATAACCCCGTAACTTAACTTTTGCCAAATCCGCAATTTTTGGACAAACCCATATCCATTGCATTCCATTGCAGCAAATCTTCTTAGAGAATATTGGTTTGATTGAGTAAGGGTATAAACCTGTGTTATTGTACCGTGTTATTCTGGTTGGTGGTTGAGCCCTACCCCTCTGAAAAATCATGGAGTGAAAGTCAGTTGGGATCTGTGAAAATTCCCAACTGAATGGAAAAATAATCCAAATGTTCCAAACCACCAGTCAGCATTTTTCCTGCTTAACTCATACCATGTTCTGTTCGTCAAATCATCAGTTTCTGGTTTATTTCATGGAAAATCCATTCTGGTTGGTGGTATACTCAACCAGTATTGTAGTCATCTAAGGGCCCCCCTTTTGTCTAAATGCCTTGGACAGCTGAAGCTGCTGCACTGCGAAGGGATCCACGTAGCCTCCAAAGGCCACCTGACTTCGCGACGAATGACCCTCTGGTAAACGTTTACATAGCTATGGAAAATCACCATCTTTAAGTTCGGTAAATCAACAGAAATCAACATAAATCAACTATTTCTATGTGCCATGGCTTCCAGGTCGCAAACTGGCTATCATCCTGGCATTTTTCGGCAGTGATTCTCCCCGGGATGAAATGCGCCAAAGGTTCATCCCCCTTTTTGATGGTCAAGGCCCAATATCACACTGACTTAACCATGGAAAATAGATGTGATATTAGCTCACTATAGAACAGTTTTAAGGTTAAGTCAATCTTCTATAGTTTAACTATAGAACATTGACTTAACATTTAGGCCCTTATTTATCTTCATGTGTCCTGTGTTTATCTGTTTTTGATGGTCAATCCCTAGATTCTTCACCAACTCTTTACACGGTGAGGCCCCCTATTATATAGGCCTTATATATGTTAGGTACCTCCAATTTAGGATCCTGGAATGGCCATTGATCACAAGGGCCTCACCTTGTACCCATACCTCGACTACCCGACTATCCCCGCCTCCAAGCCCACGTATGTCAATAAAAAGGCTCCAGTCAGCAAGACGATGCAAGGCAATGCTTTGGCCTCGCGTTGGGCTGGCGAGTTGCCCCAGCTGCCCCAGGTGCCCCAGGATCAAAAATGGGCATGGAGCTATCAATGGGGATATGTCATGGGAATATCCAACTTTCAAATGTGGTGAATTGGTAAATGAAGATAATAAAATACATATGAAGATAATTGGTGCCAACTACATATATTGGTATTCAATTGGGTATCCAATTGATATTGAACATATATGAATATATAATATATTGAATATGTTTTAATTCAACTAGGAATGTGAAGTATTGGATGCTTCCAATCTGATCTTAAGCCGTGGTTCATCCCAGGAATCTCCGTAAGTGCAACGTGTTTCAGTGTGGCAGCACAGCGCCAGGAGTCCGAAAATGAGGATTCCAGCAAACAAACGGATTAAGGGGCTAAACAATAGAGACTTAAGGATTTTTTTGCTGAACTGGTTGGTGGTGCAATGTGCCCATCTTGAAAAATGATGGAGTTCGTCAAGGGGAAGGATGATCTTATCCCATATATGAAATGGAAAATAAAACATATATATATATTTGAAACCGCCAACCAGGTTAACCAGTGACAGTGATTTGTAGACTGATCTTCCACTCAGAATGTTGGTGACAATAGAATCCCCCAGTGGAAGTGCTTCGATCTTTGCCAAACTTCTCGAGCTCTTCTGCCTCGTGCATGTGGACTACAGCCATTTTTTGGCAGCCAGCAACATCGCCAGCAATGTCCTTTCAAGACCTACCAGTAAGCCTAGATCACCTACTTATAAACCCTATGACTCTATACTTACAGCAACCATAAACCCTGGTTAACCTTCACTCAACCAACTTAGCCGGGAGCACAACCCTGAACATTAGCTGTCTAGACCCTAAAAATCGACCCATACAGATTAGTACTCTACCATACTTTACCCAATGTTCACAAAATTTACCACTTTAACCAATTCTTATCAGGTACCTTAAGTGTCTTGATGGTTTTAAATTGGTTTCCAGATAGTTTAAGGCTCTCCGGCGGGTCTCCGGTACTCAGCGTTCCAAGGGTGTTACCCCTGAGCCACGCTTAATCTTAAAATATGTTTTTTTTGCTGGTGAAATCCCATTTGGGGATGGGTCAAAACCCTGGTACCTAGTGAACATCAAAATAGCTGGTAAATGGATGTTCATCCCACTAAAAATGGTATTAATAGGTATTGATCCATACCCATATTTTTTTTGCTGGTGAAATCCCATGTCCCTACTTCAAACAGCATGTTTTCACAACAATTAATTACCACGTAGTACCACAGCCATGGAACTCAACACCACCCGCGAATCGCGACTCACGGCACCTCTGTGTCGTCTGCACCGGTCTTCGGCTGCTTCTGAAAGCTGAGCAAAAATAAACAGAGGCACGCGGGCACATAGGTGGCCACAGGCACCCACCAGGCCTGTCGAGATTTCGGCTACAAAATTTAAGGTTTCAGGGGTTCATATCCCATAGGATCCATGTATGGTATATATACTAACATTGGGGGTATATTAATGGTAAATGTGACCATATATGGCATACATGGATCCTATGGGTATAGTTGATGAGTTCATTTTTTTGAGCAAAACCAGGGTAGTGTCATCGCTTGTATAACTCATTTATAAGGATGTTGGTGCTTAGATGAATGTGGAATCTTTATTGTTTACATCCAGAAGAGCCAGCTCAGTATTGATGCCAAAACCAATGGCCAACGGGAGTCGTGAACACATTAGAAAATATGTCCCAAATCTGAAATAAGCCTCTCATGGTGTCATCATTTGCAGTCATGTTGGTTAATGATGTCGCTATAATCGAAGCATCTTTGATTGGCTGCAGTCCTTTTGTGATTGCCCGCGGTTTGTTCTTCTCAAATCCTTGACACATCTAGACCCGCAAGCAGTATGAGATATTATATCCATCAGTGTCAAAGAGTGCCATGGTGATTGCTACTACCAGCCATGGTGCTGGGCCAAGGCTTTCATAACACTATCTGAGCGTGCCCTTTAGACTTGATTCCCAACAGCCAGGATATCCCTACTCAGAAATTCCAGCATGGAAATTCTTATTTCTGATTGCGAAACATTAAAAAACCATGGTATCCCACATTTATTTAATGGTTTTCTGTCTTGTAACTTGTCATGTTTCGATGTTTTTTGCAGGCCATATAATAAAAGCGGCCTTAAAAAAAAAAAAACAGCATCACCATCAGGGGCCGCCATGGGGCCATAGGCCATGGGGGTGTTTTTTTTGGGTGATGGGACGGCTTTTCCATGAAATCAACGCGAATTTCAACCCGAAAGCCACCCCTTGGTCTGCGAAAACTTGCCGCAAGTTGCTTCGTGAGAGTCCATCTACATTCGTGATGGTTTATTGTTGTTGAAATCCCCATAGTTGGTTGGTTAAGTCACCATTTTTGCAGGTGGAATCCCATGTTTGTTGTTGAAATCCCCGTGTATCTGTTGGTTTTTGTCTCGCAGCTGGCATCCCCATTTTTGGTCCGATGATCTTCCCTTTAAAAAAACCACTGTCTGTATGACCAGTGAAAACCTGATGACCACAGTGACATATGAGCTATGGTCAATACTCATGGTTAATAACCATTAAAAACGGGGCTAGTCATCCAATGGTTCATAGGGATTTATTATAACCATAAAAAAGGATCCTTATTATGGATGGGATGACCATCAACCATATAGTGAGTATTGACCATGGCTCATATAGTAGTTAGGTCACCTGTGACTTGCAGTCTTTTTATGTCTTTTTGGTCTGTTTTCCTCAGCACCTCCCTTGTCAATCGCCAGTCTTCTCTTCTACTGACGATCTCACTGTGATGTGTCACTAAAGCAGTTCCCGAAACTGACGGCATTTCCCATTTCCCAATGGATATAGCATAGCTTTTCAGGGGGCCACCATGGCAAAGTTCATCAGCGCCGTCCTCATAGTCAATCTTGGCAGGCTGCTTGTTGATGAAATCTCCATAATTTGTTGGTCAAGTCACCATTTTTGCAGGTGAAATTCTCATTTTTGATCATGGAATTCCCATAATTTGTTGGTCAAGTCACCATTGTTGCAGGTGAAATTCTCATTTTTGATGATGGAATTCCCATAATTTGTTGGTTAAGTCACCATTTTTGCAGGTGAAATCCTCATGTTTTACTATGAATTCCCATGAATTTCCCATGTTTGTTGGTAAAGTCCCCATTTTTCGTGGTGAAATCCCTCAGCGCAAAACCCAGGTGCGGTGCCCGCGCAGAAAAACGCGCTCCTGCACTGCGTCGTCGCCGCCGCAGCGCAGAACCAGGCTGACGCAAAGGGGCGCGATGAAGGCGCCCAGGCCGAAGAGGAAGTGGAAACCTCAGTCAGTCAAACGGTGGATTTTTCCGCAGTGAACAGTGGTTTTTTGGATCAGAAACGATGGGTTTTTGTCCTGAAAAATAAACGATGGGAATCAAAGGGACTTGATGAGCAATTTTTAGGGTATTGGTAAGCCCTGATTTTCAGCAATAACTGGTTGGTGGTATACCAATCCCTCTGAAAAATGATGGAGTTCGTCAGTTGGGATCATGAAATTCCAAAAATATAGGGGAAACATAATCCAGTCATGTTCCAAACCACCAAGAAGATGGGGGAATTCCATGGAAAAAACATGGGAAGATCACGGGAACCTGGTGGGACGATGGGATAACCAGGGGATAACCAGGGGGACTCCGTGGAAAGGAAGCACCGGTGATTTCAAGGAAGGACATCTTCCGAATGGCCTTTGCGAAAAATCAAAGTTGTCACCAGTCTGGTAATCTCTCTCCTGGTTTTTTGGGCACTGCCAGTAGAATAATCCCTGACTCAAATTGAAGCAGTTGGTACAAGGTGGTGCCCTCGAGTTGTCTTTGTTGGTTCATGACCCCATCAAACTAGAGATGAATCTATCCTAAAGTCCTAAAGTCCTAAAGCCCCGTAAACCCAACATTTAACCTACTGAGCTAACCCAACTTAGCGAAAGGATTGGGGGCACAGTACGGGGTACCACCTACGACCTTCTAGTACTACCTTATATGCGCATCAACCAACAGGGGTTTTGGGCATTCCAACACGCACCATTTTCTACCAAACTTCCTCGAAATGCAGCAGGTTTTCCCAATGACGCCAGTCTCACCGTGTCTTACCAGCTAGGTGTCCTCTTATACGTTTAAGCAGTACCGCCGCAGGATGGATGGCCCCATGTCACAGCGTAGCCGCTTGGAAGGATGGCAACAAATGCGCTGGTGTTAGCTTGCACCTGTTGGACGTTTCGAGAGCAGCGCTGCGTCTCTCCACCGGCCTGCGGGTCACCCACATTCCTGAGGTCACTTTGGACTTCAGAGCTATCACCCCCGCCTTTTGGATCACCCCATGTAATGACTGATCCATCTAACAAGATCGCGGCAAGCGCATCCTTTGAGGACTGAATTTGCTGCACATTCCTCAGCTGATCTTACACTGCCGAACTGTCACCACCGGATTTTGGATCACCCCAGGCAACGACTGATCCATCCGCCAGGATCGCAGCAAATGCGCTACTTGTGGCCTGAACCTGCTGCACATGTTGGATCTGATCTTGGACTCTGGAACTGTCACCACCAGCTCCTTGACAGCCCCATGTAACCACTGATCCATCTGACAGAATCGCAGCAAAAGAAAACTCGGTGGCTTGAACTTGCTGCACGTTCCTGAGCTGACCTTGGACTCTGAAGCTGGTAGCACCAAACCCTCGCTTGCCCCATGTAACGACCGATCCATCTTCCACGATTGCAGCAAAAGCACTGCTTGTGGCCTGAACCTGCTTCACATGTGAGTGATCTTGTACTGTGGAGCTGTCACCGCCAGATGTTGGATCACCCCAAGTAACGACAGCTCCATCTGCCAGGATGGCAGCAAAAGCGCTCCATGTGGTCTGAATCTTCTGCACGTTTTTGAGCTGATCTTGGACTGCGGAGCTGTCACCACCAGTCTCTGGATCACCCCATGCTCGGAGTTCAATTCCATCACCTTCAGGACACCAGAGTGCGAAGGCTCCGAGTGTTGCTGCCACTTTGGGTTCCACCCGAACTGCCGTGATGGTATCTCCATCTTTAAGACCTGCCACCTTCAAATCATCTTCAGGATCCGTCAGTATGCGACCTTCTGCAGTCACCAGCCTCAAGAAACGTTGTCCACAAAATGTTTCGGCCCTTGTCCTCAAGTGCCCTACCGTGGACGTCTGCCTCAGGGACCAGCTTTGGCTACGACCGCTGGGCAGCGCTATGCTGATTTCCCACTTGACCTCAGATCGTTGCGAAGAAACATCCAGCGTCTCCAGGTGACGACGCCTACATGCGCAGCCGGCTCGCCTCAAATAGTGAAGAAACATCTTGAGCCAGGCTGCAGCTGGGTATTGAGCCCTGCAAAACGGATGTCAAGATGATCCCGAAAAGTTCAGTTCGATGCCTCGAGATCTTACTGAATTATGTATTGTCATGGTCAAGTTACCCTCTGGTAAACGTTTACATAACTGAAAATCACCATTTTTTCATGGGTAAATCAACTATTTCGACTGGGCCATTTTCAATAGCAAACGGGTACATGGGATTTTCATGGCTCATGGGAATCCAGCCAGCCACCCGTGGCGAAGCCTTGAGGAGAAACGCATCAAAATCTCGTGTCGATCATCATTTCTCCAATAGAAAATGTGCGAAAAAAAATCGCTTTGGAGAAATCCTGCCTGAATCCATCTTGATAGATTTTGGTATACATTCCAACTTTGTTGCTGATAAAAAAAAAAATGTTTCTGCCATCATTGTCCTCAAAAAGTGGCTTTGCTGGCCTTAAATCAAACTGACAAACAATCACCCCGGGAGTAGAATGAGACAAGGATCCCAGTTATTAGGTTACAATCGAATCTTACACCCACTGGGTTTCTTAGATTTTCTCCGGAAAAATATCACTTGTAGGGCTGTAGGGGTGTTCACCACTACTTAATGATCAAGATGTGATACTTGATCTCGGAAATACGCTTATTTTCTTGGTTACCCTCTGGTGTCATCAAACGTGTCAAAGCAAAAAATCCCCGAACGAAATGGCGCTTTGAAGCTGGGAAAATCATCGAAAAACTTCAGTTGGATTTTCAAATTGCCAGGTGACGACTACTGGGCATATCCCATTCTCAGACGGAACCAGATATCATATCAAGTTGCTTATACATGTGTATATATATATACTGTATATATCACTGTTATCATCATTATTATTAATTATGACTATTAATTTACTACTAGTATTCTTATCGTTATTATATACTAGTATTAATATTATATCATAAATATCCCCTCAATACATCCCAGTAAATATCTTCATTTTTTATGGTTGGTTTCATACCCTGATTGCTGGTTATGTATATATTATATATATAGCCCTTTCGCTGGTTGTTTAAGCCTTCGTTTCTGCTCAATGTTGCCAGAATAAGCCATTCGTGGTTAGTAGCTGGGGCGGTATATCCTACTACATCTCAATAGTTGCGAGGTGGTGCTCCCTATGAGCAAGTTGTTTATAACCCCATGAAACTATAATTTCATCACCACAACCCTTGCTAGGTTAGTTCTATGTAAGCCAACTTAGCAATCATACAGCAATCCACATAAATCCCTAGTTTTGGCCAAGTGAAATCACATGTTGTTTTTCCTAGGTGAAACCCTTGAAAAAAAAAACAGCATTTTCCCTAGGAAGATCCACCATTTTTCCTATTTTCATCCATTTTCTCAAGGAAAATCCACAATGTCCCGTTGAAACTAAAGGTAGCAAAGCCATAATCTCGGACCAGCGGCCGTGCACGGCGCCATTGACATGTTTGCTGCCCCGCCAGACTGTGAGCATTAGGACGTTGCCGCCGGTGTCCAACCTGGGAAGATGGAAAAAAAATTGGAAAATTCGAGATCGAACTTGACAATGGATGTTGCCGCCGCGTTGCCACCTCGGATCTCGGACCTCGAACCTCGGACCTCGGACCTCGGACCCTCGGACCTCGGACCTCGGACCTCGGACCTCGAACCTCGGACCTCGGACCTCGGACCTCGGACCTCGGACCTCGGACCTCGGACCTCGAACCTCGGACCTCGAACCTCGGACC
>Ga0126342_10006869_pt1 | contig 20257 bp, 27 predicted proteins | sample Cyp1metagenome_FD_92528 | JGI IMG/M metagenome (GOLD analysis project Ga0126342, IMG submission 92528) | Coral microbial communities from Lord Howe Island, Old Settlement Bay, Australia - Cyphastrea 1 metagenome | ecosystem: Host-associated > Invertebrates > Cnidaria > Coral ...
TATACAATCATATACATATATAAACATATACACACATATATATATATATATATATATAATCATTTATAATTATACATATATTATAATGTGTATATATATATATATATATATATCATCATATATATAAATATTTTATAATATATGTATATATAATCATATATGATCATATTTAATCACATGTAATCATATATTATCATATCTAATCATTTATGAACATGTTTAATCATATATAACCATATATAATCATAAAAAAACAATATATCATCACATATAATCAAATTTAATCATATTTAATCATATTCAATCAATATATAATCATATATAATCAAATTTAATCATATATAATCATATTTAAACATATATACTCATTTATAATATTTTATAATCATATATAATCAAATATAATCATTTTTAAACATATAGAATCATATATAGCATATACAGTCATATAATGACATATATAATCATATATACATAAATAGTGCAACAAACCCAAACAATTGAAGCAGAACTGCGGCGTGCGATGGGTGACAGGTGTAAGGGTCCAAGTGACGACACCAAAAACGACGGCAAAAGTTCGAGCCCCAGATGGCGCTGACCGATTTTAATCCAATTCGGCCCTAAAGATCCTAAAGCCCCCAGCCAGCTTCGTGTTGGCTTGTTGTCCACATCATTTTCAATAGGTTTTAATGAGTTTCCGGTTAGATCCGGTTAGAGGATTCCGCAGTGTGAGGTCCTTCCACGTCAACACCTTTAGCTTCACCTCGAGAGACGAACTCCAGCCTAGCTTCACCGTAGCTTGGTGACGCACCGCACGGGTGTTCAAGCTACGGCTTGGCAGATCCATATGGTCAAGGCTCAAGAGCTGCAAAGCCACATCTTTTTGATAATTGATATTGATATATCTCTGGATCATATGCCAACCACTTGTACGGTTTTGGATTATACATGATTAATTATGCTATTGAAGCAACTCATTGATTTGAAGCAACCCAATGACACCTCAGCCCAAACCAAGGCAGTCTCTCTCAACCCCGCGGCAGCCTGTCTCGCCAGCGTCATGTACGCAGCAAGGGTTCCGAGCAAAGCTGTTGGGCTTGGACGATCCCATTGTTGGAATTTCTGAGTGCCCAGATTTGCTGGGGCATCTGGTATAAACGTTCACATAGATGTGGAGAAACCATGGTTTGTGAGGTTTCCCTCGGAAAATGATCTACAAACAGTAGTTTCCACATCTATTTTCCACATCTATGTTAGTGTAAATGATGGTGCTTCGCCACCATTTTTTGGTATCGCTATGACAGTGATTGGAGCCCACTTTGGATCCATGAATTGAGGCCCCTTGTGCAGGGGGTTCATCTTACATTGTCTACACATCCCACCTCGCAATATGGTTTTAGCTGAGTGTTACACGTCTTTTCAATTGTTTATCATGTTTCCAATCAATCTTCGAATTCGGAGATGAATTTGGATAAATCAATATAAATCATGTAAAAATCCACACAAAACATTGGGATTGATGTGTATTTTCCATTCTTTTCCTACGTTATTCATCGGATCTCCTCGAAACTGAGGCGTTGCAGCCACTGCGGCTGCCAGGTCTTGCGAAGTTCTGCGGCTCAGCATGAAGCAAGGCGCCAACATGCGCAACGGCGCAACAACCCGGCGGGGATGACGGGGATGATGACACTATTCGCTAAGTAGGTTATATCAGTTACCCTCTGGTAAACTAACATAGCTATGGAAAATCACCATTTTTAATGGGAAAATCCACTATAAATGGCAATTTTCAATAGCTATGTTAGTTCACCAGAGGGTATATCAGTTATAATTAGGGGGGTACTCCTCCAATAGTCATTTCATCCAATACTTAAATGATCTTAAATGGGATCCCCCCAATTAAACAGCCTATGGGTTTATTAATCAGTGCATGTTACCCTCTGGTTATGACTAACAGTTCGCCATGGTATAGATGGCCCATGGAAATAGATGATTTTCCCAGCTAGAAACCTCCATTTATTTGAGGATTTTCCATGTTAAATAACCAGATGGTATATCATGTTATATCCACTGATTCATTGGGTTTGAACTAACATGTTATAATATGTTATAACATGTTATAAGCTACTTAGTGGGATGATCCACCAAGTATAGTTGGATGATGTCCCTTTTCGGGGTTTCGTTTCACAAAAACCAAATAAGACCAAATACCCTCTGGTAAACTAACATAACTATGGAAAATCACCATTTTTCATGGGAAAAATCACTATAAATGGTGATTTTCCATAGTTATGTTAAATTACCAGAGGGTATCTGTTGGAGCTGAAGTATCATAGGTGAGATGGACATTCACCAGCCCTTGAAGTTGGGTTCTGTTGCTGTTGCTTCATGTGGCAGCAATGTGGGATCCACCCCACTTCCACTCTCTGGTGCTGTGGGTGCTAACATCAACTCATCAATATATAGGGGTACCCTCTGGTAATTTGTTACATAGCTATTGAAAATGGCTTATAGAAATAGTGGATTTACCCATTGATAGCATTTTGATTTTCCATAGTTATGTTAGTTTACCAGAGAGTAATTTAGCACATGCTTTGCTAATATTGTACCAAAACATGTGCCATGAATATCTTCAGCCTTTTTTCGGACATATCTTGCTGAGGTTTGGGTATGTAAAGGGTAGTATGATAGATATACCACAGATTGTTTAGCATTGGAACTTTGTAGTTTTGGGGCTAGAAGAAACAAAATTGAGATTACGTATTCTTGTTAATGGGACAATATTACTCCATTGTGCGCTTCATTTTCTTGGGACATGTTCTGCATTTTTTGGTTGAGTATAGTACAATACAAGTATTGTGGCAGAGAATGGGACATATATTAGAGACACTCCGTGGACAGGATGACGTTGCTCTGACTGTCCTTTTCATAATGAAGAACCCATGTGTTCCATTCACATTTCCCCTCGAACTTTTCGTGGATGTTTATAGCAACCCCAAGTCATAGATAGAACGGTTGAAGAACGGGAAAAATGAAGTACCCTCTGGTAAACTAACATAGCTATTGAAAATGGCCATTTATAGTGGATTTACCCATTAAGAATAATGATTTTCCATAGCTATGTAACAAATTACCAGAGGGTAAATGTAGGTACTGTAAATATCATCTAGACCATCCTGGAAGATGACTATAAATAATTATTTGGGGATTATTTGAGCTATAGAAACACCCAAAAGTAATCCTGGAATATTTACAAATAATATAATATAATCATCAGTCACCTTTCCATCATCTTGGCATTTCGACACCTGTTGGGACACAGAACAAATCAGCATCGGACACCATGGCTGAGCCATGCTGTGGCTAAAGTCCAAATTATATGTATAACTTTTTCCACTGTGATTATATGATATTATATATGTATATCTATATATTGCATATATATATGTATACATATGCACATATTTATAATATGTTCACACCATCTAAGATGTGTATGCTACAGATTCTTGTGATGCTTCACCCCAGCCTCGCAGGTGCAAACAGAGAGCTTCATTGGCAGCTGTGAGCTCCTTAGTGTTTTTTTTCAATATGTGTCAGCCACAGGATTGGCTTAAGGGAAAACGGAAACCTAAACAAACACACACACACATATATATACATTCACACGCGTATATACACATAGTATACGTACATATGTGTAAGGAGACATAAATAAATAACTAAATGAATATATATATATATATACAAGTGCACAGCAGCAACTACACGCATTTCTGATTTTCCCTTAACGTATTGAGTTGGATGGTGAGCCATCTCGAGCCTATAATGATCATTTGCCAAGGAGGGCTATCCGAAGTCAGAGTCCCAGCATTGCGCCCCCCTGTGGGATGGAGGGGACCATATACGCACCATGATATACATGCCTACATACATATAGTAACCCTGAAAACTATAGAACAGCAACGTCAATTAAGATCCTATAGTGAGGAGGTATGATAAGTGACTTTTCTATTTTTTTTTCGGTTGCCATATGTTAATATATATATATACATATGCATATATGCAATATTAGCATTATTATTATTTCTACTATGATTGCCATTATTATTTTCACTATCATTGTTATTGCTATTTTTCTTATAGTTATATATATATATATATTACATACCATTTATTCTGGGTTGTTATTTTTGTCCGAATAAATCGCCTATCCAACGTTCCCAAGGCGGTCTGTGAAGTCTGCGCCAGGGCCAGGCTCCAAGGAGAAGGAAAAGGGTCATGAGATATGGAGCTGATATACACAGTGTTTATCTTTATATACAAAGACATAAATGCAAATACATATATTTTGAATATATATATATAGACATATGTGCACATACATATACATATATACATATACATATATACATAAATATACATATATATATATACATATATACATATATATACATATACATATATATATATATATATAAATTATGCATACCTATGCTATATGCATAAGTTTCATACATATGTGTATATATATATATATATTGTATAGTGACAATAATGATTGTGATTCAGCACGCTAAATTCATAGCATTTGGCAGGTTGAACTTATTGCCGGTTGGCCCTAACCGTTTTGAAGTAGTTCCGCTTATCCCGCGGTCGGTGCCTAGATGTGCCAAAAAATGGGTGAATCAATTTGTCTAAGTACTTTCTTTGATGTAACTTATTTTCAATGTATTTTTCTAAGATTTTCTCAGTATGTTCTCTTTCCACATATTTTGGTAACCTTAAAGAGGCGCCTGGGATCGATCGGGGCCGAGGTGTCACAGCCCTTCTCCAACTGAGCCATGCCCTTCCTGTCACCGGCAGATCGCTTGTCATGGCCTACAATCTCATTACCAGAGGCGCTTGCCAGAGGTTTAGCCTCTGGTCATTTTCATTGGATTGGTTTTTGAACATTTGCAGGTTTTCCCCCTATTTGATGGGGAAAGCCATGGTTGCCGGTGACGATTGTCCTTTTTAACCATTCCAAAATCACCATTTCTAAGAGGTAAACTGTGAAATAGCCAGAGGATATTGCTTGGTGGTTTCATTTATTTGCCAAGATTTTTCCACCAAAAAATGGGGGTTGTAGCCACCATGATATACATACATGTATATGTCTGTCAATGATATCACTAGCTTGTAGTTTCAAATGTTTCCTATTTCCTATGTTCAATTTCCGATCCTGTCCCCAAGTTGATCTTATTCCAAAGCCTTTCCATGTTTTTGGTGGAACGAAACCATGACGAGGATCATCATTTTTTTGGAAGACACCCGGTGGCGAGAAAGGGATGACTCTCACTGTCCACCCTCATTGAGGTGTAGGAAATGGACAGAGATTCTTGAAGAGAAGACGTTGGCTGCCCAGATTTTTTTCGCAGTTTGGATTGTGATGTGGAGCTATGATAGCTATGCATATAGCTATGGTTTGACTATCCTAGCATGGCATGTCCCCTTTGGCAATCTTTGGGAAATCTTTGGGAGCTAGCCGCCACGGGGAGTGACTAGCCTACATGTACTTTTGTGTAGACTGCCAGCTGTTGTGCATGGGTTTCTTCAAATGCGAAGTATACTAAGAATTCCATAGAATTCCCATCTATTCAGACATGCATAGCCTAGCCACATAGGATAAAACACCATAAAACACCAACATTTGGCCTGTTCCAAGGGCCCCTTCTGGGCAGAGTCTAGGCATTTCACGGTCTCCCAGGCGTCCAACGTTACTTCAGAACGACCGAGGCGGGGCTTGGGGCCTTGGGGCTTGCCAGATCTGCCCCCGTCACAACATCCAGCGGCGTGGTTCCACGGCCAGGCAAAGCGAAGAAGTCGGATCTTTCTCAGGTCCCGGGCTGAAAAGACTCTGATGAAAAATTGGAATCATTGTGGTGCGAAAAAATTGGTGATGGGGATTCGGAGATTATTGGTGGTAGAAGCTGGTAGAACAAACTTGGCATTCACCATGAGACGTCGTTTGCCTTGTCGTTTGCCCTGACATGCTGAGTCCAGAGATTCCAGTGATTTGGGTGAAGCGCCCTTGAAGTGTGACACCTGCTTCGTGCCCGCCTCAGATGGTATCAAGATTTATCAAGATGTATCAAGATCTGTAGTACAAACTGTATTCTGTTTGGATGGACCATCATCGAGAGAAGAGACCGAGACTGAGACTGGTTGATACTTCTTTCATCTGCTTTCCATGCGGGGGTCAAAATTCAAAGCACCGGAGCTAATGAACACGGTTACCCGGTGACCCCGCCTTGAGCTGGGCAGCTGGGGAAGAGAACTTCCTCTTGAAATGGACAATTCTTCAGTTCTCGGAGTCTAATGCCTTGTGACATGTATCGAAAGACATTGCCAGATATTACAAGTGGACTATTACATTATCAAGTGGATATTCAAGAATATTCAAGATATTATTATATATTATATATTATATTATATATATATATATGTAATGTCTTTAGGTCATTACACGTTGTGACTTCACCGACATGTGACCGACTCACTGCAGATTCCAGCGCCCGCCATCGCGCACGGCAAAGCCGGCAAAGCCTGGGCCTTTTCTGGGCCTTTTCAGGTATGAGAACCCCCGATTTTTGGCCCTGGGAATAATTAATCACCATTCATTCTGTGGTAATTGGATGTAATTGGCATTTTTTCATTGTCAGATCAACACCTGTGAGATACCATGAAATAGCATAGCGAACTTGACCCAGACCCACTTCCTGGCCATTTATCCATTTCGTGGATGGATCTTGGTGGGGATGAATGGAATTATTCACTCAGGCTCACGCACACATGTACAAAGATATTGCACTCATATACAAAGGAATACATGTACCGGTACACTGTCAGGCTGTGTGAGTGATGCACTCCCCATCTAAATGGGACAAGCTCAAGCACACCAACCACACACATACTAGATAATACTAGATTACTAGATAATTAATAAGTAAAGAAATACACAACAAAACGAATCAACAATTCATCAACTGCCCTATTCAAACATATTCAAACCATACCAAACCATACCAAGCGTAGGCATTTTTTCAAATCGCCACAGGTCGTGGCCGTCGTGGCGCACTGAATTTCGGGCCGCACCACCGGACCAGGGCCGGGGCTTGGTGAAAGACTCCCAGTTTTTTCCCTGGAAAGATGCAGAACTTGGTGGGATTTCTATGGATTTGTGCCAGATGAAAGGGGAATCTGTAATGTTTTTGGGAAAAAAATCATTTCATATCATTTCCATTCATTTCTCATTTCCATGTCTGTGACTTGATGATTTTTGATCTCCAAGCCAGGCGTTTTTTGTTTGTCTTGGCCCTTGCCGGTGTCCGTCTCACCATGCCTTCAAATGGCCTGCAGAGAGTGTAGAAAAATGGCGACAGGCGGTGCTTCAGCTGGTGCCATTGAAAGACATGAAATATCATGAAATTCTGCCATGGTTTTGGTTGTTTCAAAAACTATCGGCTATTTATCATAAAATGTGGGGCCCCCAAACGATAGCTAAGTTGGTGCACATAACTCCAATAACTCTGGTTTATGAATGTTTATGATACACAAATAACTATAGTTAATGGGATTTATCGTAAAAGGTTAATGGTTGCGAGGACTCTTCCAATGTTTTTTCGCAAAAAATGGGCTCTTGAAATCGCTGATCGCCTAATCCGGCGAGGCGATTGCTTCTGACTTACCACGTTTGAATGCCTCAAAGGCTTTGGCTGCACGGGTGGAGGCCCCATCTCGAGGGTTGGCTTCGGCGAAAAAACGCGGAAAACGTGGGTTTTGGGCTCCTAAAGTCCGCCGCAATGGTTGAATCTGTGCATATTTGCAGTTGAAGTGTTGCGTACATTGGATAGGATTGGTTAGGTAAATGCGTTTGCAAAATCTTCTCTGCCAAGTCGAAGCCTAAACCAGTTCAAGCCTCCCCAAAGTTCCCCACAAGTCTCCATCCAACTCACCTCAAGTCCCCATGTCCCCCCTTTTAGTCCCCGGCCGTCAAGTACCCAGTAGAATCTGAATGGTTCAATCTGTACCCTCTGGTAAACTAACATAACTATGGAAAATCACCATTTTTTAATGGGAAAATCAACTATAAGTTTACCAGAGGGGACATGGGAATAATTGATGTAAATTCTTCAGTATGTGCATAAGTTACATAAATGTGGGCAAAAAAGTGAGTCGTTTCAGTGGCGAGGCCTTCCCGGTCCTGGAGGGTATGGGAACATGGTCACAATGTGAGGTCACGAAACTGGTTACGAAATCAAAGGGTCGGTACTGTTGAAGTTACCCAGGAAATCCTATAGGAACATGAACTTATAAACCATAGAAGAAAAACTGTTCTTGGAGAGTTTGATTTTGAATATTTTGACCCAAAATGAAGATCTTGGAGTCATTGGGTAGTAACCTACTACCGTAGTAACCTGAATTTTCCAGGAATGGGATAATCCGGGATCGAAACAGGCGGTGACCACTGGGTCGGTGGATGACAGCTTTCGTTATTCAAAAAGGTACGATTGAACTCGTTGAAACGATTCAAGTAGTTGAAGACCCATCAATTTCAATCAATCTCCGTGAATTTCACAGCATGATTTTGGGTTTTACCATGGTTTGCTATCCATTTCTACTCCATTTCTGTTTTTTTTGCCGCATCCGGTCAGGCCCTGCCGGTCCTGAAGTTGGGGCACCACCGGTCTAAGGAGGTGCTTCAAAGGGCCTACGTCTTGCTGGGCTCGCTGGAAGCCCAGTTTTCGACTGGAAATTGCCAAGGATTTTTCCCATGGTGTTACCGCGTTACCGTGAAAAAATCCGAACGTGTTAAAAACAAACTCCACTTGACAGATGGCTGGTAATTAAAGGATACATTCTGGCTTTCTTGAGTTTTCCGAATAAAGTGGCTTTTGGATCGATCATGCTGATGAAAGAAACGGTTTCCCATGAACAACAAACATCAATATGATTCATGTTGTTTTTTGCCGATTCATCACTAGATGTTTCTCTGCTGTCATAGTTGGTCGAAAGAAATCAGCGATTGCCCTTTGGTGATCTTAAACATGACAATTGAAAATCCACCATTTATAGATTCTTTAAATGGTTTATAAATGGTATTTATAGATATTTAAACATAATTTATGGTATTTATAGATTCAAACATATGCCTTGGTCGTTTTTTTTTCCCATCAAAAACCTCTGCGATTTTCCCATGAAGAGTTGGGATATTTCCCCATGGTTTGGTATGACACCAGAGGGTAAATCCATTAATTATCCCATTTTTTTATTCCATGATTATCCCATTGGTTATCCATATAGAAATTCCAAGATCATTCCATTGATTATCCATATAGAAATTCCATGATTATCCATTTATCTCGTTACTTACCCTCTGGTAAACTGTTACATAGCGAACTGGAAAATCACCATGCTATTAATGGGTAAATCCACTATTTCTATGGCCATTTTCAATAGCTATTTTGACATAACCAGATGGTAAACCTCCATTTTCCTATGGTTTTCCTATGGTTTTCCTATGGTTTTCCTATGGTTTTCCTATGGTTTTCCATAAAAAACCGCTAATTAAACCAGATCAAATCGGCACTGGTGAACTGCTGAGGCTGGTGCACTCCTATGTACACCGTGCCGGCCTCGGAGAGCCCATCAAGCTCGCTGGATGATTTGAAATGGAACATCCTATTTGAATGGAAACCTCCACAAACACACATATAATAACATATATATATAAACATATTGATAGATAGGTAGGTAGGTCGATAGATAGATTAGATTAGATTAGATTGGATTGGATTGGATTGGATTAGATAGATTAGATAAGATTAGATTAGATAGATAGATGCCTCCCGGAAAAAAAGGATATGTCAGAATATCGATCAACATATATCAACATCGATCCACAGGGCCAGATTTGGCTCTTGGCAGGTCACGAGGTGCCATGGCATTGCTTGGAAGCAGGCAGGAGCGAATCGGGAATCTTAGGGACCAAGGCTGTGATAAGTCCCTGTGAAACCAAAAAGGTCCAAAAGAATTCAGAGGAATTCAGCTATTTTTTAACATGACATTGGGGCATGTCATGTTATGTCATGTTATGTCATGGTATGTCACTAATTATGTCACCGTATGCATCAAGGCAACTCTTTGGTGGGGATGACATGGGATGACATGGGTCGAGCCACAACCAGCAGCTCCACAGTGGTGCCACAACCGGAAAAGCGCAAGGTGCAGTGGCAGAGACCGATGGGAGGCCAGGAATCGAGAACTCGAGAGAGGCTGCAGTTGGTCTTGTTCTTGTTTTTGGGGGGAAGATCCATATTTGAATGCCCTTTAGAATACTTTGAAAAAGGCCTACCCTCTGGTAATTTAACGTAGCTATTGAAAATGACCATTCATAGTGAATTTTACCATTAAAAATGACAATTTTCAATAGCTATTTTGACATAACCAGAGGGTACTGTATCCCACTCAATTTCTCGTGGGCCGAAGATATCTCCATACCCATTTATGGTTGAAGGATGAACCCGAGAGGTGGTTGCAAGCCCTATTATGTGGGCCCTGGGCGGCCCATCGTTCCAGTTAGGATAGGCCTTGCCCATCAATACTGCGACACCACATTACCACCAGCCATTCCCAGCCAAATATATCACAGATTCATACAGATTCCAATTTTCTGTGACCAAACCTTCGCAACTGATACTGTGGAAGAAATATGAAGAAATCCTGCGTTGATACTTGTGGTCTATCATGGTTTATCCCCTTGTTGATACTTGGGTTTCAACATGTTTCAACCATCCCAGCTTGGTGGTGGATTTCGCAACCACCCACCGTAGGTCGAGCTGCCGGAAAGTGCCGAAAGCCCTTGCGGAGCCGTGGCTGGAAGCAGGAAGCCCAGAACCTTTTTTGGGGCTGAGGAGCCATGACCTTCCGATCCGAAGAACATGTTATCCCCTATGTATACATGCATACATGCATACATGCATACATGCATACATGCATACCTACACACCTACCTACCTACCTACCTGCCTACCTACATACATAGATAGATAGATAGATAGATAGATACATAGATAGAAACATAGATAGATACATAGATAGATACATAGATAGATACATAGATACATACATACACACACACATGTTTATTTATATATATATATATACATATTCACACTCACACACATACATACATATATAGATATATTTGTTTTAAATATACGCATATATGTACACACATTTATATATATATATATATGTTTACATATGTATATGCATAGATATGCAGTGTGTATTAACATTTAAGTTCTTGCCAACCTTGATGTTAATATATGTTGATGTTCTGGTAATGCAATGTAGTGCAATGCCATATAATGTAGGTGGATATAGATACACGCGTCCCCACTCTCTTGTGATTTGGATGCCACCCATTTGGCATATCAAGTGCCAGCTGGAAATGGTCGGATTCGATCAGTGATAGTTTTGATGCGTTGGATGCTGGGGCTGCTGGATAAACATGACTGATTAGACCATGAAGCCTTGAAAAACCTTATGCGCAAATTCATGAGATTTTGACTGTTTGGATTCGAAAGACTGATATAGGAATGATGAGAGGAGCACAATCCTTCTCCCTCTTTGTTGCTCAAGCAAGGTGCAACCTCAAAACCCTAAAATGACATCAGTATAGTTCTGTACAGTTCATACTTTGTAAGGGACAAGCGGCTTTGAAATTGTTTCATATCATCTCAAGATTCACTGCCCACGGGGGTCGGATCAATTCGTCAGACTGGTACTGGAAAGTCCCCGACGTAGGTCTGTCAGCTGCTGCGCGCACCGCCGGTTTTAACCGCTGCTGCCACGGATCTGTGGAATTGGCGGAAGAAGGATGCAGCGTTGGGGTTCGATCCAGGCGCGCCATTTCTGCCGGTTTTGAGTCCCTGGCTGCCGGTTTTTTTCCCCAGCGAAATGCCAAATGGCCATGTTCGAAAACGGGGCATAACGGCCTCATTTCTAGGAACACCACCTGATCTTTGACTAATGATATGCTAGTCATCAGCAATTCCCTTCTGGTCATGCGGCTTTGGGATTCCAAAGCAAGCATTGGTTGAGAATCGGGAGGTCTAAGACAGGATCGTGACAGATCATTTCTTTCGGTGGGAAGAGGAGGTTTTGCTATATATATATATAATATTATATAATATCATATTATTGCTTCGGTCTCATTTTTTTCCTGATTTTCCCATGTCCTTTTTTTTTTTGATTCTTTGCCTTGTATTACACTACAGTAGATTAATCTATGGTATTTAACACCTGGTATTTTACATTAAATGGTGTTTGTATTGTATATGCTGCTATATTATATTTGCTATGTTCTTTACTGTATAATTATTATACTCTTCTATACCCGCTTCTATGACACGAGGGTATATGATATTGTATCATTTTTAGAATGTCATATTTTAGGTTACAGATGGTTACAGTATATTGTATATATATTATATATATATTATATATATTATATATATATATTATATATTATATATTATATATTATATATATATATTGTATAACTTGGGTGATGCCTTGTGGCGTAGCTTGAACCCTCCTTGGGTTTTCCCCACCAGCGGAGCCGCAAACGATTGATTTTTCAGGCAACCTGGAGCAACGCATCTCCCTGACCGGCACAAGCTCCGAACGGTGGGACCGTTGGTACCGCAACGGGACCGTTGGACGGTCGATGGCCGGGTCGGTGGGTCCAGTGGTTACTTGGGCTTTTGGCACACCTTTGGAAAACCATAGGAAAACCATAGGAAAACCATAGGAAAATGGAGGTTTACCCTCTGGTTATGTCAAAATAGCTATTGAAAATGGCCATTTATAGTGGATTTTCCCATTAAAAATGGTGATTTTCCATAGCTATGTTAAATTACCAGAGGGTATATACCTCATCACATATTGATCACCTATGTTTAGCAGCAATATATACCAGGTATGTGCCTGGTATATATTGCTCAGGACAGTATACGCCGGGGTCTATATAAGACTAATGTCAACCCGGATTAATAAACCATGGTTCATTAATTAGGGGGTAGCCTCTAAATAGTCACAATATATGGTACATAAATGGTACCCTCCCAATTAAACAGCCGTAAACGGGGTTTATTAATCCAGGGTTGACATTATAACTCATGGATTTGCTGGGATGGATTCGAACTGCCTCAAAAAACGAAAGAGACGGCCCGATTGCCATTGCAACCTCGCTGTGCGTAGCCCGACCCATGCTTTCCATCACCATTTTCAAGTCCCCCAGCTGATATTCTCTGGATGTCACCAAGTTCAGGCAATCCTTGGTGAGTTTTCTGTGAAATCAACATCAATCAACACCGCTCAACCTGGGCTGGTAAAAAAACACCACTTTCAAAGCATCAAAAACGACGCCCACTGGGGGCCGCCATCCGCTGCCGTGGGGGCCACGCCCTGCTCCAGGGTTTTCCACATGGTGCCTTGTGCGATGCAAGCGGCTGCCAGCGAGGTGGGACTCCTGAAGAAGTTGGCCGTTTACGGCACTACAATGATAGCCAGGTATCATTGTCGTTTGAATATACGTTTGATATATGTTTGTAATATAATTTACATATATTAATATATATATATATTTAATACATATTAGATATTCAATAGATTACTCCTCGTAAAATGATGTGCAACATTTATAAGTATGTAGATAGATATGCTATATATATAATAATATACGTATCCGTTTGGGTTTATTGCCGGAACATAGCCCTGAATATCTCCGCTAGTGGTTTTAAAGATGTTGTTACTTTCTAGCCCTATTTGTGAAGATGATCCTCAATTTCACAATAGTTTGGGAGGTGGATTCAGAGTTATTATCCAGAACTTTTTTTTTGAATATGGAGAACTATCACCAAAATCGGATGGGTGAGCACACATAGGGTTCAGACTTTGAGGTCTGTCAATTTTGAGCCATACCCATCGATAGCGCGACCGCAGTTCCGATTCCAGTTAGACCATGTTCTGTTTTGAATGCATCAATCCATATCAACCCATCAGCTTGTTGAATGGTCGGTGTATGCCCCATCAGTGGAAACATCCATGGGCACTGGCTGGATCTGGCTGGTGATTCCGCCACCCAACGATTATATTGGCCAACTGACAAGATGAGGTTGTACATCAAGAAAAATGAAGAATAGACTTGAGAAGCTTGGATATACCTTTCCGTACACTAGCATAGCTATGGAAAATCGCTATTCTAAATTTTTAATTGGTAAATCAACATAAATCAACTATAAATAGACCATTTTCCATAGCTATGTTAGTTTACCACGTTCTGTCAGTATGAAGGGAAAGGGGTCCCGGTTCCGTTCAGCGCAAAGAAACCCCGCATTTCATCCCGCAGCCAATTGTTGCCTGCATCTCCTTAAACTTACATGTTCAGTCATCAAGTTTTGTTGCATCATCACTACTGATTTACTGTAGGTTTTGCATTACATCTTGTTTGGCTTTGTGGTAAGCTGGATCATTATCACCTAGTTGTTTCAATATCTTCGAACAACCAGGGTAGTATATTATATCATTGTTGCTGTTATCATTATGTCTTTATTACCATCGTTGTTATGATTACCTTTTTTTTTTTAGTGAATGCATATATTGTTGACATATTATTGTCACATCATGTTACTACATGATATTTTTTCTAGCATTATTTCCCCCCCCAATTCCCAATTTTCGGTGGACTTTCCCCATGGAAAATCCCAGCCATGATTCTTCGGAGTTCATGGAGGTCCTCCATATGTTCGGAAAACTTTTCCAATATTTTTTCATATATGTTCCAGTATGGTTTTCCACGGATTTTTCCATAGTTTCCCCATATTTTTCCCATATTTTTCCATATTCTTCGACATCAATTCCCAATGTCAACCACCAGCATAGGGCACCCACTTCGCCTTCCTATCGGAGGTGGTGCCCAAGATCTTTCTGGCGGACCGCTTGATCGTTGGCAAACGTCAGGCGGGTTCTGGGAAAGATGATGGTAGGTACTAAAGTTACGAAAATATGCATAAATCACAGATATTCACAATCAATCAGATACATATATATATATGATATGTGTATACGTGTGTGTATATTATATATATACGTATATATAGTTCGAGTGTTTTTTTAAATCTTTATTGGTGTGGGAGAGTGGCAAAAAAAAACTATATATATATATGTATGTATGTATGTATATATAGGGGCATATGGGAGTATATAGTAAGGGTATACAGGGGTAAGGGTGTATAGGGGTTTTTGGGTCATCCCCTGTGGGATGGGCGGTGATCATGGTGTTCCCCGTCCCTTTTCTGCGGGTGCGTGGGGCCCTGGGGGCTGGGTGGAGGACGGGTTCATATATACAATATACAGATAGATATGTACAGAAGTATTGATGCTGCATATGTATCTGAAGATACATGTAGAATATGTACCCTCTGGTAAACTAACATAACTATGGAAAATCACCATGCTATTAATGGGTGAATCAACTATTTCTATAGCAATTTTCAATAGCTATTTTGACATAACCAGAGGGTACTGAATAGATATAGTTGAACTATGTTGAACTTTGTTGAACTTACTCCAGTGGCAATGGCTTGAGATAACTTGTCTTTGCGGTGCAGGAGGAACTTGCCTTGCTGCTATTGGAGGCGATGGCTGCACGATTTGTGTCGCGAGCGACTGGCTTTCCATGAAAACATGCTAGTCATCGTAGTTTCAGGCAGCGTACTCTCAAGTTTTTATTGGTTTCACATCCCAGAATATCCCGCAATACCCAATATGATGCGGCATAGGTGGCGGATGTTCTCGGCAGCTTCAAAAACATTTTCGCTCAGATTCCCAAGGGTTTGGCCCCTAGTGGTCTCCGGCGATTCTTGACCTTGAATTCGATTCGCAAAATGCCTAGGAAGTCCTAGGAATTATATAATGTTAGGAAAGCAATAATAAGCCACCTGTATTTTGATGGGTTATGTCACCCATCTATGGTACAATTGGGGATGGTGGATCAGTGGATCCTATTGCTTTAATCACATTACCTGTAGTGGAAATGACACATAGCTAATATTCAGATATATCCCTCCTTCCCTAATATTAAGTCTCCTTTATGTTCTTCGATTCAGAAATCCACGACTGAACCAGGCTTCACCGGGGCCAGTTTTGATAAAACAGGTGGATGGGATCAGAATATGTTGGACTTACCTCCAGTAAATTAACAGTTCGCCCCTGAAAATAGCCAACATGTACTAGAAACTAATCTGCCACCCCAAGATTTGGCGGGGTCTGTAAATTTACTGGAGAGTAAACATAACAAGGTGGTGCCCCCTAGATAGCTAAGTTATTTATAACTCCAATAACTATGGTTTATAGGTGATATATCTATAGTTAATGGGATTATAAACCAACTTATAACTGGGGGGCACCACCTTGAACAACCAAAGGTAAGTTGGTGTGTTACCATCTTGAGTTGAAGCTATGGCCCAAGGTGTCGACCCAGATGTGTTCTATGACATCTACCGTCCACTGCCGCTGGGGCCATCCATGGCGTTTGCCATGGTGTTCTATGCGTTTGCCATGCGTTTGAAGGGCAAATTCAACTACTAACAACTTTCATGGATTTCATGGATGATTTCGGGATGCAGATATCTAGATAGAAAGAAAGAAAGAAAGCTACATACACACACACATATATATATATATAAATTACACACATACATGCATGGGGCGACATGTCGCAAAATCATGCCAAAAAATTATGGGCCTGACTTGGGCTATCTTGGGCTTGTTGACTTGACCGTTTGCGAAGAATCAGATCTGGATGAATGAGGAGATTCAATATGATTCAGAAAAAAACATGACTTACTCCATGCGAAAAACCATGTTCTACCTAGGATTTCCAGTTGCCAGGTTTCTTCCCAATCCAGGCTGAATGGCTTCCACCCTTCAGGGGTCATCATGGAAGTGGCCATTGGCTTAGCGCAAGATGCCTGCAGTTGATGCAAATGACCATGCAGAGTATACATGCATACATAACAGAACCTAACATAACATGACATGACATTACATTACATTATATATTATATTATTACAGTTACGTTTACATTTACATCTACATATCCATTTACATTTGCGTTTACATATATATATATATACCGTATTTACATTGCGTAAATTTCAAACATTATACAAATTACATTAAATTACATTACACTACACTGCATTCCATTGCATTAGATTGGTTTACATTGCATTAGATTGGTTTACATTGCATTAGATTGGTTTACATTGCATTAGATTGGTTTACATTGCATTAGATTGGTTTACATTGCATTAGAATGGTTTACATTGCATTAGATTGGTTTACATTGCATTAGATTGGTTTACATTGCATTATATAGATTGGTTTACATTGCATTAGATTGGTTTACATTGCATTGGATTGGTTTGCATTGCATTGCACTACTTTGCATTGCATTACATTGCATACATTACATACATTACATACATCACATACATCACATACATCACATACACTACATGCCATGCCATACCATACATACATATACATACATTAGGTTACATTATTTACAATTACATTTACATTTGCAGCTACATGCGCAATTGCAATTTACGGCTACAAATGCAATTCCATGTTAAAATTACATAAAAAAAAAACTACATATATCTACATATCAATACTCATGAAATTCCATGTTTATTCCATGTTTATTCCATGTTTTTAATAACATTTTTGATCCACATCTCTATTTTGAGGACCCCCAAAAAGCCGCAGACCTCCGCAGCACCCCGTGGCTCGGAGCGGAGAGCAGCTCCGTGCCGCGTGGCCCAACGTCATGGCGGAGCTCTGTCGACTCAAAGTGCTGGAAGTGCGCCCGTTTTCGGTGCGGAACATTTGTAGAATGTCCGCCATATGATATGTAGAATATATGGGTTGGTGGTTTCAAACATGACTTTTATATACTTTTATGACTTTCCAGAAATATTGGGAATAGTATGGAATAGTCATCCCAACTGACTAATAGCCATAGCCAGATGCTCCATGGTGCTGGAATATTTACCTACAGAACTGGGCAATTGTTGGGGCAAATATGTAAGTACATATTCCATACATGGAGCATCTGGGATATGATATAACTGGTTGGTGGTTTGGAACATTTTGTTGAATGATTGTTGATGACATTTGATGACTGAACTGATGATTATTGATCGTTGATAATTAAATTTATGATTATCGATTGATGATTGAATGAAGATATTGATCATGATTGATGATTTCATGCCAGAGCTTAACATGATCATTGATAATAACTGATTATTAGTGATTTAAAATGATTGATGATTATAATTTATAATGATTATATATTAATGATTGGTGATTTTTGATAATTATTGATGACTATTGATGGTTATTATTGATTGATGATCTTTGTAGAATGTTTAATGTGGGATTCACCAAACTTCAAATGATTTCATAAACGATCTCCACAAAATCATCATAGGAGAGTGGTAACCTACCATCCCCAAGTGGTAGATTTATTACTGTCTTGTCCACATTAAAGTTGGGCATTTTTGCCGAAACCATCCATTTGATTCCGCAAATGGCATGGCTGCGAGCGAGTCCCATGGTCCTCGGTGTTAAAGGGCAAAATTTTTAGGCCATGTTCGACATGACCAGGGGATACAAAGGAAGAAATATGTAGAAACGCCAGGTGCAGGTGCCCCAGGAGTTTTTGTTGGGGCAGGATCATTGATCCATGTTGGGACCCAACATAAGAGCCAGGTGAAGAGTTATGGAGTTCTGGGCCGCAGCAACAAAGAAAAAAAAACAGATCCTCCTGATGAGGCCCCCGGGGGGCCCAAGATCCCTTTCGTGAATTTTCGTGATGAGGTGAAAACGGGTCAAAATCCATCAAAATCCTATTGCAGTTGGGGACGTTGGCGCACTTGGAACGTGCGCTTCATGAAATTTGACCGCCAAAAACTGGAACTTCAACCTTTCCCCAAAAAATCTCGAATCATCACAGTATAATCATCATCATGTGGGAAACCCAATGCCGTAAACCTACCATTTAGCGATCGTAAACATAACACCCTTAAACATGCTGATGACTTGGGGATGGCTTATGAACTTGGGTGAATTCCACATTAATCATTCTACAAAAATCATCAATAATCATCAATCACCAATTATTCATCATTGATAATCATCAATTATTAATGGTCATCAATAATCATGAATTATTGTCAATAGTCATCGATAATCATCAATAATCAGCAATAATCATCAACGATCAATAATCATCAACGATCCATAATCATCACTTCACTCATCAATCATTCCACAAAAAAAACAATACCCAAACTGTAATTTGTTACAGTTTGCTCTTGAAGCCATGGCCCATAGAGATAGTTGATTTATTTATATTTATTTAAAGATGGTAATTTCCCATGATTTTCCATGATTTGCCATGATTTGCCATGATTTGCCATGATTTTCCATGATTTTCCCATGATTTTCCCAGGATTTTCCGTGATTTTCCGTGATTTCGCCATGATTCCCCTATGAAAAAATGCTGAATTTTCCCATGGGTTTTGTGCAGGCGACCGTCTTGGTGGATCCGGCTGGGTGGCCACCTCAGGCCGAGTGGTAAATCATATGATAAATCAATGGTAAATCAATGATAAATCAATGATATGATATATGATATGATATTCATGATAAGTTTCTTAAAAAAAAACTGGCAAAGGATGGCATCATTCAGAATTTTGTCTGCGATTGAGTCAAAAAAACAGGGCCGTTGGAGCTCAAGCCGTCCGAAGTTTCATGGAGAACTAGAGGCAGAATTGCACAGAAGTCCACAGGATGTCAAGTGAGGGCCGCTACTATGAGGCAGAATTCCCTGAGATGGAGGAGATTGTCGTCGTGCAGGTGAAGCGAATTGTGGACATGGGCGCCTATGTCTCCCTCCTGGAGTATGACAATCAGGAAGGCATGCTCTTACTTAGTGAGCTCTCGAAGAGACGCATCCGTTCAGTTGCGAAGTTGCTGCGGGTTGGTCGGACAGAGATTTGCATGGTGCTTCGCGTGGACCAGGAGAAGGGCTACGTTGACTTGTCGAAGCGCCGTGTCGAGCCCGAA
>Ga0126342_10006870_pt1 | contig 20257 bp, 19 predicted proteins | sample Cyp1metagenome_FD_92528 | JGI IMG/M metagenome (GOLD analysis project Ga0126342, IMG submission 92528) | Coral microbial communities from Lord Howe Island, Old Settlement Bay, Australia - Cyphastrea 1 metagenome | ecosystem: Host-associated > Invertebrates > Cnidaria > Coral ...
ATAGATATATATACATAAATGATATATAGATATATATATATACATAAATGATATAGATATTTACACATAAATGATATATAGATATATACACATAAATGATATATATATACATAAATGATATATATATATACACATAAATGATATATATATATATATATACATAAATGATATATATATATATAGATATATATATTTACATAAATGATATATATATATATACATAAATGAGATATATATATACATAAATGATATATATATATATATATATACATAAATGATATATATATATATACATAAATGATGTATATATATATATATATATATATATGATGCACATAGTTACCAACAAACCATCCATGGGATCCATAGATCTTGGCTGGTGCTCCCGAGGTGGTCCCAACGCGCAGGCCGGCTGGGGGGAGCGTTGGGACACATATATAATCTATCAACGATATATATATATATATATATATATCTATATATCTATAGTATCAATGTACTATATTAATGGGATACACACTAAAATATATATATATATATATATTAGTATAATCTATCAGATATGATGTGTATATCTGTATATATATATATGATGATCTATGATGTATAATTATACATATGATGATCTATGATGTATAATTATATATGACCGTATATTTATGTGAGTGTATGTTAATATATCCTTCAACTTCCCAGGATTCAGCGTGTGGCCATGGGATAGAGACTCATTTGACTCCCCAGGAGTCAGAGTAATCACGGTGTTCTAATACCCTCTGGTAAACAGCCACATAACCATTGAAAATCACATTTTTTAATGGGTAAACTCACTATAAATGGTTATTTTCAATAGCTTTTTGTATGTTTGTCTAATTTTTCTATTAGATCTTTTTAAGGATATATTCTATGACATTATGGCTATTTTTAGTATATTTCCCGTATTTCCAATGGCAGCCCTGGGGCCAGGCTATGGACTGCCACCTGGTATGCCCGGAATGCCGATGTCCATGACCTGGGATGTCCCTGCAGGGGACGGCGGTGGCACCGCTGTCATGTTTTGTGTTTTTCATAAGCGGTGCCACTTGAGATATGATGGGGATATACTGGGGGTTCTATCATATATATATATATATGTTTTTCAAACTGTTTTTTTTTTAAAAATCAGGGGATATTACCCCTCTGGTAATTTAACATAGCTATGGGAAATCACCAGTTTTGCCCTTTTCCATAGCTATGTTAAATGACCGGAGGGTAATTCCCATGATATTCCCATAAAAATCCGTTTTAATCCCGTTAAATCCATATATCCCATCGGATATACAACCTATAGCCTGCCGCAATCGCCTCACTGTGACCGAAGCCTGGAATCATGGTTAAGATTCGCGGAATCATCCCCCCAAATGACCTTATTTCAGGTTATATAGTGAAATATGATAATTTGCCAACACACACACACATTTATATATATATATGACAACTGATTTGTATTGTTATCATCATCTATTTTCATATTATATATATATATATATGTGATATTGCAATATATGATGACAATGTAGTATCATTTTTTGAAATCTTCATCACACATGACATGTATCAGTTAGCCTCCAGTACACGAAAAGATATGGCCAGGCGCTCGGAGTAGCAAGCGACCTGGGTCCAAATCCGGGTCCGACGAAGAGATCGATTTGGACGAGCTCTAAGTCGGAGGTAAAAAGAACGATGCCGAGTTCACCCGAGTTCAGGGGATGTCATGGCGAGTCTTGAGGATTACAATGGGGATTCAATGGAATCGAATGGGATTTAATGCGGATTTAATGGGGATTTTCAATGGATTACAATGGGAGTATAACTGATCCAGATGTTTGATGATATGTTTCCAGTATAACTGATCCAGTATACAATATATAGTCTTTCTGTTTATGTGTTTGCTGATACGATTGGTATATTGGTATATGATTGGGTTGTTTCCTCCCCGGAATCCTGAATGATCCGGGATTGTCGATCTAACGATAGATCCAGGTTTCTTTCTCTTCCGGGCTCGTTGTTTGGCTCCCAGATCCGTATAGCGTAACGAGTTTTACAGGAAGAGCAAGGGTTTTAAATCTCAACAGGTCATAGCTTTGTGGCTGGTTCTGGAGGTCTGCAAAGCGCAGAAATAGATGGCATGTGACAGCCAAACACTAGAGATCCACTGGAGATATTTTTGTTTTGTCGGCTTGCCGCAATGCTTCGCAGCCCGTGGCTGTCTTTGTGGCCAACGCTGCTGTTCTGCTACAAAGGTGCACAAAAGGGCCTGGGCAATGCCCAAAACTGTGGATGTCCTGAAAAAGTTGGCTTCTGATACCCTCTGGTAAACTAACATAGCTATTGAAAATGATCATTTATAGTGAGTTTTCCCAATAAAAATGGTGATTTTCCATAGCTATTTTAAATTACCAGAGGGTACTCAAACAGACCTTTTTTGACCAAGGGGATGGGATCCAACAGGTGTCACAACACATTGAGCCTTGCAGGTGGAGCAGCCATCAATGAATGCCGCAACCAGAGCTGTCGATTGATGCTGCTGCAGCAGCGCAAGGTGTGGAGTCCAGCAACCATGGGGCCATGGGGGTTGAATATATCAGACATGATCTCACAAGAATAAAGCAATCACCCATGCCCCATGGCTTTCATTCAGCCATACCCCATGTAACATCATGTAACTTATTTAACAAAAAATTATCTATTTGGGGGGATCTTAAACACTACAGCAAATCCCAAACATGTCTGAAAACCACATTCCTACTCCCCTCTTCCTGCCGAAGCTTCTGCTGCGGGAGGCTTTACAGACCAGCGCCATCTGGGAGGTCCGAGTAAGACAGTGTGCTGGTGATTCACCATGAGGGCTTTGAATTCACCTGGAAACCATCTGATGGATTCAGAAAGTTCAAACTCTGTATATATGTGCATAATATATATATACATACATATATACATAATATATATATAGACACATTCCAAGAAATACATCTTGCATCATCTTGGAGCAGAGTACAGCGCAAGCGTGCTAACTCGAAACCTGCAAGTCTGGTCGCTTAGGGAAGACCTGAGCCACCGCTCGCACAGGACAATCAATCCTTCGAGGACGAGTGTTCTGCTTATACTCAGAACAGTGGGCCTGTCTGTACGTCTATATGTTCAATATCCACATGGAATCGCAAGTCGTCCAAGCTTCATTCCGCAATCTCAAGGTAGAAAGTCTATCTGAAGGGTCATGAAAGGTCTCTTGATAGCAGTGTCTTGCCACTTGCCATCGCAATGATACTAGGTGCACTGGCATTTATTGTCTTTACAAGAGATGTGTTCGCGTGTTTCCTGACAGATGAAGGGAGCAGCAGAAAGAAGCTTGCAACCCCACACGACTTCTCTATAAAATCCCTGTAGGAGATGCTGGGAGACTTGCTTCGAGAACATGGGAAGGCGGGAAGGGAGTGGTATCATCACCATGGATCAAAAAGAAACATTGACCTACCTGACACCGTTGACTCGCAGGTTCGGACCATGGTTCTTCTGAAGCCCATCCGGGCTGTCTTGCTTTGCACCACTACAGCAATCCACAGCAAGACGGACATTATCTTTCAATCCTACTAAAATGGTGGTAAACAATATTAAACAATGGTAAATCATGGTGAATCATGGTGAATCAATCTTTTTGGGCCGGTTTCTTTGCCGCAATGCTATCCCTTCTGACAGCGCGTCAGCTGCTCGGTTGAGCACTACCCGTGACACGTCAGGTCTACGATCAGTACATGAATGACTCCAAGAAGGCACATCCCGGCGACATGACCAGGGTCGAAGTCATGGGATGGTAAGCTGAAAAATAGGTCCCTCCAAATAATATACATATATATATATGTATATAGTATAATATATACAATATGATATATGTATAACAAATATATATATATATATATATATATATATAGATAGATAGTACATATACAGTAATAGAAACAATGGATTGGTTTCAGGGAACACACACACACATATATATATATTAACACATATATTAACACACATAGTCGTTGGCGGCTAAATGTTTCCCTACCCGTATCGGATTTCCCAGCTTACCATGCCATGCCGTAGGCCACAAGAGCTGAGGACTGCTTGGGGAGATGGCAACGGGGCAACTTGCCAGCTGAACCCTTAAATTTGGTGCAACTTGCAATTGGAAACAGGAGGTAAACCATGGTAAACTTCAGTAGTTCAGGTGAAAAAGTAGCAATGCCATTTTTTTTGTGGATGGCTCAGTGGTTGTAGAGCTGGTTGCATGAAACATATGCTAATGGCAATAGGCTTAGAATGATTGGATTCTTCTGGCACGTTTTGCTTACCACAAGTGAGTGGTGATGGCCATCTCAAACTTGGGATGTTGCTTACCTATTTTCAGAGTTCCCCTACCAAAATACTCCACATATTTTAAACAACCAAGGGATTTGAGGCCCTGAATTTTGAGAAACCCGAGCTTCGCTGAAGGAGGAACATCACAGTAACACAACGAACGGAGACTTGGCAAAGAACTTGGGTGCGGTTGTTCCCAGATGTTCCCAGTGCCATTGTGCTCTTGAGCTGCTACCATGCTAAGGAAAGACCTGTCAAGATTGCGACTACATCTCATCAAATGCCAATAGTAGCAACAACACCACTGAACAGAATGCGACTGGCACCAACGCCAGCAACAGCAGCAATTCTTCACAAGGCACCAACGCAACAAATAACACCAACAACACCACCGAACAGAATGCCACCGGCACCAATGCCACCAACAGCAGCAATTCTTCACAAGGCACCAACGCAACAAATAGCACCAGCAACAACACCGAACAGAATGCCACCGGCACCAATGCCAGCAACAGCAGCAATTCTTCACAAGGCACCAACGCAACAAATAGCACCAGCAACACCACCGAACAGAATGCCACTGGCACCAACGCCAGCAACAGCAGCAATTCTTCACAAGGCACCAATGCAACAAATAGCACCAGCAACAACACCACCGAACAGAATGCCACTGGCACCAATGCCAGCAACAGCAGCAATTCTTCACAAGGCACCAATGCAACAAATAGCACCAGCAACACCACCGAACAGAATGCCACCGGCACCAATGCCAGCAACACCAGCAATTCTTCACAAGGCACCAACGCAACAAATAGTACCAGCAACACCACCGAACAGAATGCCACTGGCACCAATGCCAGCAACAGCAGCAATTCTTCACAAGGCACCAACGCAACAAATAGCACCAACAACAGCACCGAAAAGAATGCCAATGGCCCCGATGTAGCATCGCGATGAGTGCTGTGGGGCAACGCAGCTCCAATGTCTACGTAGTTACTGGTAAATTCACGTTCAGCCTATGTTTCTCTGCTTCGGACTCGGCTGAAGGCGATGATGTGCAAGGATTATAGCTGCCATCTCTCAAAGAGAGCTTCAGAAATTCAGAAAACCCTGCACATTCATAGAGTTCTCCTGGGTCACCCTGATAACTTAGCAAAAATTGGGAAAAAAAATCAAGCATCTTTTCGCCAATTCGTCTTTGTTCCTGCGCTTTGACAGATCCAGAAGGAACCTGTGACACATCTGCAAGTTTTCTTCAGCGCCAACCTGAACCCGGGCAGCGCAGAAAACAACTGCGCCAGACAGTGTCGGATGGGCTGAGAACCGCCATGGCCCTGATAGAAGGCCCTGTCCCGGCCATGGCTTTTCCCTGCGAGGTATGCGATCTTCAGCGCAAAGACGTGAACTTTGATCTAATCAAGGTGCGCAAGAATCATCTCGAGCTGTTCGGGGTTAAAGGCGAAGGGATATTGTTTCTAGTGTTGGAAGTTGTTGAACTTGAAACGTGTCAGGGCTGTCAGGATCTATTAAAATAATTCAACAGAAACATTCGTGCGTGATCGGCCCTTGGGAAGTCAGGTTGAGGGCAAAGTTGGTGGCAAGTTGGAGGACCACGAGCTGTTTGAGAATTACCGGTGTCATCCAACGTGGCAAGATGTGGCAAGCTGGGAAGTCCCCACACTGATGGTGGATCTTCCGTTGCCATGATTACCAGAGGGTATGCAAATGACAAAACTAGGGATGAGACTCAATGATATTAACGAAAACAGAAATTCATTGGATTATGTTCCCCACAATAGAATATTTTTTTTTTTTTACATCATTGATTCATCTGATCTGTTGGATATTTCCTGGAAAAACATGCGAAGTGTCTGAACGTTTCGACCCCGATGGCCTTGATTGAGTGATTTGAGTCATTTGGTGTCTCAAGATCAGGGATACCCCCAAGTATTGCAATTCGAATGGGGAAAATGACGGTCACCCTAATCACAGTTTCGTTTTTTGGGCACCCTAGTTTCAAAGCCATTTGATCATGCTTTTCTCTTTGGTTGAGGACACCTGTTTGATTCAGGGCATCGTTGTGGACAAGGACTTCAGTCACCCACAGATGCCCAAGTCTGTGAAGGAGATGGGGATGGGGATAGATGATTTAGAACACCCTTTTTCCGTTGAAGTGGCTGTAAATTGTGGCTAATCCACTATTTTTGGACAAGCCCAACTTGATATTTGTTGGGAATCCCAGTTTACATTTTTTTTGATGGAAGCTGGCTTTTTGTTGTTGGGGTTTATTTCTGAGCCAACAATTATATACTCAAATCGATAGAGGCCATTTTGCGAGATTTCAAAGATTGCCCAGACTGTTCTTGGACAGGCCGGCGGAGAAGGGGGGGAAACTCCACCGCGACTGTCCAGATTCCCCTGGAAATGAGTGGCCACATTCATTTCTCCCTGGGTGGCGCAGATTTAGATAACACCAATTTCATCCAATTTCTGCTGATGGAGTGCACCAAAAAATGACCCATCTTGCGCCTTGCGGCCACAGGATGCCAAAATGGCAATTTTGACTTGCCCCTTTGAGCCGCCAAAGTTGGGACCTCTAGCTCCAACACAGGGTCAACAGTTGTGTAATGCTTGATGGACTATGGCAATTGGTCCAGCATTGGATTCGATCTCAGCATTTTTGGTTTCTACCATCCTCCATACTCGTCACTTCTCTTGATGTAAAGATTCGAAGACAGTCGAAAGACCGCTGCGGAAGAGCGAAGACTCTTGATACGCCATATTATATATATATGCATTTGTATATACATACATCCAAGTCACAATTTTTGACATATACATACACAGGTGCCTCCAAAGGTTAGCGGCTAGCGATTCTTTGCAGTCTGCAATTCCCAGTCAATCCACTCAATCCACCAAGGCGAGTTTTAGTAAGCCTTGGATATGGGTGACTAGACCAGCTCTGATGGGAAGCAGCTAGGCCCAAGACCAAGCACAAGCTGGACATCCGATCCGGTGAGGACTACAAGAAGCTCTATGAGCACGAGCAGAAGTGCGCAGATGTGGGGGGCGACTCAAAGAACCCTTGTGTAATGACAAATGATCAACAAGTAGTGTAAGCCCATGTAAGCACTTGTAAGCCCACTAATAAACTTGTTTTGAGAATAATCTATATATATATATATATATATATATCATATACATATTTCTGGTAATAAAAAGCGTGAGTTTTCCCTTCCAAACAGGGGCAGCATGGTGGAGGTACTTCAGAGACCAGATCAAGCTCATTCAGGTCCTGAGTTTGGGCTTGAACCATGGATTCTGGGCAAACTCAAGCAACCTGGCGGACGTCACCATAGGTAGTCGGCTAGTTCTACTGCGGGAATCGCCACCATTGGCGGATCTTAAATCAGGGGAATTAGCAAAACTTTTCTGAGATGAATGGGCAGTGGAAGTCAAGTCCCACTGGCTTTTTCAGTACCTTGGAGTGATTTGGGAAATCTTTCGCCATGGAAAAGTGTCACACCACTTTCCAGCCGGACTCGTGATGTATGGAGTTTGATTCAAAATGGGAGGACCATACATGATAGTGTAGATTGCTGTAGTTTTGTACCAACACAATATTGTTTTCTTGGTTCAAAGGCCAAGGAATTCTCATTATCATGATTGTCTACAGTTTGGCCCAAGAACAATACCTCTGCAACTCTGGGTGATATTCCCCGCAACATTGGAACCGTTTTTTTGGTATCTAATGACGATTTTTTTCCATCATGTTTTCCATGGAGTCCGGAGTACCAAAAAAAGTGACTCCCTCTGGAGTTGGTGTGTCAGAAAACAGAGCCATGTTCCAATTTCTTGAGCCGAAGAAAAATCCATTTTCTCATCATTTTCCCATCATGTTCCCCATAGTATGGATCAATACCTATGAAAATACCATTTTTAGGGGTTTATTCACATCCATTTTAACCCAGCTATTTTGATGTGAACAGAAGGGGTACTATTGGTTTTGACACACTGCCATATCCTACTATGATGATTATGATGCCATAATCATTTAAAAAAAGCATATTTTCCCCATATTTTCCCATATGTCAAAGGCCATTTGGAGGCGAACATCCCCAAGTCCGCTCCGGCTCCCCAAGTCCGCCAGGACTCGGGGGCAAATCTGGTGATTTGCCAATGGGGCTTCGATGATGAGGCCGCTACAACTGGTAGACATATCATGTACCCTCTGGTAAACTAACATAGCTATTGAAAATGGCCATAGAAATCGTGGATTTTCCCTATTAAATATATCATATATGGGTGTGTCTGAAAATAGTGTACCCCTTTTTACCCAATGGTTTTGCTGATCAGACAATCCCTATTAAATGGCTATTTGTTTGAGAATATACCCTATTTTCAGACAAACCCATATGCCTAATGTATTAATGTATGTATGTATGTTTGCATCTAATGTAATGTAATGTAATGTATTGTATTGTATTGTATGTATGTAATATGTAGATACATACATATGTCATATGATATATGTGATTCTTTGAACAGATTGACATTATTCATCATGGGTGCATACATGATATGTATATCTATGGAGTGAGTATGATATATGTACACATTGTATATACATATACACATGTACAGAGACAATGTTGCACAATTGAGTTCGTTTATTTTTATATGGGCTGTGTCCTGGAAAAAATGCAGCAATGAGCTGAATGGGACGGGGGGTAAAGAGAAAGAATTAGCAGCACCCATGAGCAGCACCATTAGCAGCAGTTTGTATCAGCCAGCACCAGAACCATCAGGTTAGAAACATCAGAAGCAAATTACTTTCTCACAACCCAAAAAACATGGATTTTCCAGAAGGTTGTTTTTAATAGGGTGTGACCACTCATGTTAATTCAAAGAGGGGGACCAACCCAAAGTAGTACTACCAACAATTTTTTGGATTGTGGGTGTTGATTAATTCGGACATGTTTAATTATATAATATGAATTATGAACTTAACATTATATATTAGGTGCTTGTCTGATCACAAGCTTGCAAATGCACACCCGTCTCACAGAATCCCCAACATCTAGGAAAATTGCAAAAATTATGATTGAAAAAAAACTGCATTTTCCTTTTCACTTCTTATTAACAAATTTCATTTTGAGAGGCACATAAAGGGTACCCCTTTTGGCGGGTTGTCCCCCAAATAAAGTGCATGCGCGCCCCCAATTAAAGAACACCGTCAGCTACCCTAGCCTCATACTGCTGATTCTTTCTACTTTGCTTCAATCTGCTGATGGCTGCTAGGTCTTGAATCCTTTTGACCTTATTCTTTTTGGATTCGAACCATTTATCATACTAAATCTCATGAACCCCATTCGAAATCTCATGAATTCCATTTTTGGTTTTGCTGCTCATTATTTGGGGGTGAAAACCTTCTCTTGGATCTAGACATTCTTCAATTGCCATTTCAGGAACCTAAATTGGAGATACCTAACATATATAAGGCCTATGTAAGGCCTATGTAAGGCCTATGTAACGGAATATCCCCATAAAATATGGTCTTATGTGGTACAGTACCTCCATTTTAGGATCCTGAAATTCCCATTGAATTCTGGGGGGGGCTTTGTTAATACGAACTTGGCATTGATACAAATCCCCGCCAAACGAAACCCTGCTGGAATGTAGTGGATTTGTTCATTTGAGTTTACAACCAAGCTTGGCCATAGCATCAACTGGGTGATTCTCCCAAGCATTTAACAAAATCAACCACCATATCCCAGAATTGGTTCAAGAGGGAAACAACGATGTAACCACAAAATGTTCATTTCAGCTCCCCCATCCTATATCCATAGTTACGGGTCATGGGGGCGGGGGGGGCGCTGACCATACATATATATATAATTATACATATATATATATATACATACATATACACACATATATGCCGCCTGATTTCAAACATATCAATGCTAATGTACATTATCTAGTCGAGGCTGCTACCTCCCCAAGCGGGCCTTTCAGTCGCTAAAAATCCTGGCCATCAGCCTCCGGGCTTATTCAGTAAATACAAAGAAATCATCACATCCCAGTGTTTTCCTTCCCTTTGGTCATGCTGCGCACCTTCATTGGCGCGTGATGAAAAACACACATATATATATTATATTATATATATATATTATATTATATTATATTATATTATATTGTATTATATTATGTTATGTTATGTTATGTTATATTATATTCTATTATATTATATTATATTATATTATATATAATATATATATTATATTATATTATATTATATTATATTATATTATATAATATATAATATATTATATATTATATATTATATATATTATATATTATATAATTATATTATATTATAATATATATATATATTAAATATATATGTAATATATATATATTAAATATATATGTAATATATATATACATGCATTGCGTTTGGATTCCCATGGCATGGATGACACGGTTGCAGCGTGATTTCCAGGCGAACCACTTGCTCTTTCAGAACAAGTTGCCAGCTGTGAGGCCCGATCATCCCATCTTTGAGGGTGAGGGGACCCACTTTTTGATCCATTTCCACATTGTGGGTTTAAGACTCCGAATTTATACATTTTTTTTTGCCAAGAAATAGCGTCAGTCTCCCCAATCAAGGAATGATTCAATGGGAGCCCCAAATTAGCAGAATCCGATACTGAACCCGGGTCTCTGGGCTTGTTTATAAGCAAAATAGGATCACAGGAAACCCCAAACAGATAGAACAGTAACATTGTACTAAAATAGTGATACCCTCTGGTAATCAAACATGGCTTGCTGGAAAATCACCCATTTAGTTCGCCGATTTTTCCCAGCGAACTAAACCTCCATTTACACTGGAATGGGGGGGTACAATAATCATAAACCATCCCCCAAATCACCATAAATAGGTGCTCTAAACCATTCCCAGTCATGGGTGGATTTTCTCCATGCAAGGGGCGCCAGTTCGGTTCATCCGGATGAAACTCTGAAGCGATCTTGCCGCGCCGGCGCCAGGTGGGTTGGTGGAGTAGAGCTTGAGCTCATTGCCATCGCCACAGGTGGCAGGACGGAAGTCATGATCTAAATCATGACTCATATGATTCCCATATATCATATATCCATATGCAACTTCCCCAAGGGGATGGCCTCGAATTGGCTGGTGAACCACATATAGGGGTGATATCATATAATGTAATATGATATGATATAATAATGCAGGCATAACATAATATTTAGCATATATAACGCATACATATATATATATATGTATATAATATGTAATATCAAGAACTGTTTGGGCCCTAAATAACTACCATTTGGGGTTTGTTTCGCCCCCCCCCCCTCCATTTTGGGTCTGTTTCGCCCCCCGTTGGACAGAGCTGTTGCTCTCCATTTTCCACATGGTGACAGGATCGTTCCTCGCTTCGAAGAACTGACTGCTGATAAGCTCGGGAAGGTACGCAGTGGGAGTGGTGACCCCCGAGACGGGCCAGGTCAGCTACCTCCCAAACGGGATGGTCGATGCTAAACATAGGTGGCATACCAGTGGCAACGTATGGCCCTTAGATTTTAAGCCATACCTAGGTGATGACATTCAGGTGTTGTGAAGTGAAAGTTTTGATTTACTATGATGTTACTTTTCGGGAAATTGATCATTCAAAAAACTATCCAGCAGTAGCCTTTCATCAGTACACCTTGTTTCGCTTTTCTTAATACAAAGGAAACACCTATACAACTTACATATATTTGATGGTTAAAATCCATCATTCTTCAATGGTACACCCCCTTCAGTGGTAGCCGCCAGGCCGGGCTTGTCCGCGAAGTGACTTTCGGCACGATGAAGGAGCAAATGCTCATCATCGAGGACCGATGGGGCGGCATTAGGGCAACAGGGTGTGTCTCAAAGTGGAGTATCCCCCGATTGTGTAGCATTTTTAAGTGGGAAATAAATTATTACATACTGACTATAGGGTTTTTAGGTGTTTTGCCAATTCTTATTGACAAAGCCACTGATTTGGCGATGGATCATTTTGGGTATCCCAGAAATGCGATCACTTCCTGCCAAAAATGAACAACAATCTGTGGTTCTCGCCTTACCCATACCATTTTGCCAATTTGATTGTTAATAGGTCGACCTGGCGACACCCGGAATTCCCAAGCCTGGAAGGATGCCGAGTGACCTACACTGCTGGTTTTTCAGATGGACCCGGAAACCCCTGGCAACATCAAGCAACTTCAAGGAACCGGGGACAACTCTCCCAAAAGACAAGACCCTAAACATGGTCATGCCACCCTAAAATAAAAGGTTTCAGCGGCCACGAAGTGCTTGGATCTAGACCCTGCTGACAAGCCTTGACGCCTTAGCTGTCGCACAGCTTTGACTGTTAGCTATGCGCACTTTCTCTTTGAGACAAGCATCTATGAACATTGTATTTGTATGTATTTGCCATAGAAGCGAGTAAATTCAGGCTTTAGAAAGAATTGAATTGGGAATGATATATAATTCTGCTAGGTTGTCCGTTGTCCGTCCAGGGTTTGCTGGAGTTAACTAACCTATTTGAACTCAACCTGCGGAATGTCTTATGGCGCCTCAATTGAATCCAGCGCTTGGATGAAAAACTTCATTGGGGGAAGCTTCATTTATGTAAATGCCCCGAATTGGAATCATGATGATTAACTTGGGTAAATTTGGCGGGCTTTAAGTCTTTAGGACATGACCTGAGAAGGAAAACCAATAGACACACATTAAGCCCAAGTGAATTTTGCGTAGCAGCGTAGCGCCCAAGTTTTCTGTGGTCTTGCGCCCTTGCCACCCTGTAGCACCAAGTCTTGCCAGCCTGGGATCCACAGAATTCAACACATTGGCCACGATCGCGCCTAACAGAGGTCAACTAAAAGAACAAAAACTCGCAACTTGATTCACCAATTAAAGGAGGCCAAACAAAGAGGGAATAAAACCCGGAATCTATTCCAAGACATCCAATTCAGATCAAAAATTAGAGCAGGAGTTCAAGTGAACCAGAAAACCATCATATAGGCAATAACACTCAGAATTCATCCTGCTTTAATTCCTTTGAACAGTTATATTTACTCCTTTTCTTTGCTACGGCTACATCAATTTTCTCAGAAAGAAGTGCATTTACAGGAGATGCACCATTTCCATGCTTGATTCCCAGAGGGCAGCCGTCTGTAAATTGTGAAGCTGTGAGAGTCAGGGTGGAAATTCACCGACCGACACGTCTGCGGTTGACCTGACATCGAGCCGACCGCACAGAGCACCACAACAATTTGTGTTGCAGTGTTGCCAAACTCTGCAGTGACCAACGACGGCCACAGTGGACGAGCGCCTGAAGGTGGCAAACTTCCTAGATTCCTTGGCCCCTTTGCGCCCTCAACTTCCGCGCGGCCCCGTGGCCCAGACAGCATAAAGGCAGACAGGAAAGAGATGGAGAAGGGGATGAGAAGAGGAAGAAGAAGGGAGCAGGGCATGGCTTGAAGGGGAAAAATAATTTCGGTTACCCAGGGAACTTCGCCACGCTGGCAAGCAAAGGACGCCTGATGAAAAAACACCCCCTAGCGCTGCAGTACGCCAAACCTCATCATTGCAAAGGCCAGGGCTGTATGCTCTTGCGGCCCGTCCAACGTCGTCCCTCAATGTGCTAACAGCGCCAGATCATGACTGGCATGCGTGCCTGAAACCTGGATAATGTCGCCGAGGAGTGCGGGAGCTCCAAAGCTGTGACCGTCCTAGTGCGCGGTGGAAACCAGATGGTGCGGCGCCAAGTTCTCCCTTTTCGCTAAAAAAATATTTCTCTCCGTAGAACGCTTGCAAGCATGGTTTTCCTCTTTTCCTCTTGGCGAAATTTGGCGAAATGATTACATTTCTAATATGAGTTGACCGGAAACATGACAATTTGTGAGACGTTTTTGTTCTAATGTTTCCATTACCGGTGCTATGAGTTTTGTCTTTGATGCTGACACCTGGTTCCGACCTTGCGCCAGCACCGATATGATCACTTTAGTGAATGCGGTCATTGGGTTTCAGGATTGGGCAATAAGCTCATATGGCTCGATGCAGTCAATTGTTGTTGCAGCAGCTGAACCCCGAGAAACACGTTGTGGATCATTGTGGGACATTCCTCACGAATGGTTTGGCATGGTTTGGCATTTTCATATCCGGTGTGTTTTTGTGCTTAAAACAGGTCGTGTGATTCCTGTAAGTACACATTCATGTATCCATTTCGTGCAAATTTGATCAAATTGGAACGGTGTTTGTGTGGTTAATCCGAAGGCCCCTGATTTACCCAGGTGGTCGATGAAGCCAAACGCTGCTTGCACGATGCCAACTGCTGCGTCAGGACTTGACTGGCGTTTTTGCTACTGAAATATGGGCCCTTTCGTAATGAATTGATATGGTGAGGGATAGGCGGAATAGGGCAAACCCTCCGGGCAATTACATATATGGGTTTACGAGGGTGTCCAGGCACATGGCATGTTGTTTGGTTCACTTTATAATGGTTGCCACACCAGAATTTGGATCCTCAAATCACTTGGTCATTTTAAACGCACTTGGTTTCAGACAACCCACACGGCCGGGGTGTGGCCGGTTTGGTACCAGCTACCCATTGGTTGTCCGATTGGCAGCACGCCTCTATAAATGAAACATTTGGAAAAAACAATTGACACAACATCAATGGGCCTTTCAGAAACCAAACAAACGATCCCCTTGAAGGTGGCACAGGAGGTTTTCAGACCCTTGGTTTGCTGCAGATGCTACAGGAATCTCATTCGAGACCCTCGAGTGGTTCCTGGTGGAGGTTCCGGCGGTTGCTTTTTACCATCGTTTACCACAATTCGCACAATTACCAGAATATCAATTACTATGATTACTCGAATTACTTGCAGTTGGGGTGGATGGTGATGGATGTTTTTCATATCGTGGATCATATATGTAGTCGCTGTGGGAGATGGAAGATCATCTACTGGACGAAACTCTGTTTTGCACGCTGACATGGACATGTGAACTTTTGGTCATTGGTACAGTGCAGGACAAAAGCATTGAGCCGAAGGATCCCCACTATTGATGGGACTATTGATGGGACATAGTTAGCAAATGTTAGCACATGTTAGCTAATAGTGTATATTATGATATATTATATATAATTATATATATATAATATACACATGGATGGTATTCCATTATATTCCATTGTGTGTAGCCATCATTGGTTCTGTGACACAGACACAGACTAGCAAGCAGGTGCCAGTGAAATGGCCGCATCTCTGGCGGTCCTATCCGCTGCGGACAAGGCAAGGGAGTTGCCATGCCATCAACATGGGAAAAGTCCCAAACTGGGTCTCCCAAGAGCAACATCAACAATCAACTGGGTTTTCAATCACATCAACAATCAGCTGGGATCAACATAAAACTGGGCGTTTTCAAATCATATAAATTGGTTTCTTAAATGGTTGTTGAACGCAGCCACTATCAACTGGTCGTTGACCCAAAATCCAACAGAGTGTCCGGTTGCGCCAGGACGAATCGGAGGAAATTAAGTTTTCACAGTTGGGGCGGTTGAATTTTCCTCAGGCCATGGAAATCCCATGTAAAAGTTTGAATAGGTGAACAGTCACGGTGACTAGCTGCTAGCCGCTAACCTTTTGGAGCGTTCAAAGAAATTTAATTTTGGAGCCATGCCTTGTAGCTACCCGGTACATGTTTGTATTGACTCTTCTGTGTTGATGGATAGTTTCCATACATCGACATCAACAAATATAGCCACGCTACATTGAACATCATTGAGCCAATTTTCTGCATTGTATTGTAGCAACCCCAAAAAGATAAAGCAGGAAGTTACCACCACAGGATTAAACTTTTCTATCAGATCGTGGAGCGCTATACATTATACAATATTATACATGCATAAGAAACCCCTCTCCTCACCAGCATGCAACCCGCTTACGCCTGGAATTGCCAGGAGCAGACCATGGACCAGTGAGCCGTTTAGCACCGTGCTACTCTCCCAAAGTTTCACCTGGGAAGTGGGATGAAATCTCTAAATAGATCCCACCTGGTTTTCCACTACAGCAAGTTGTATTCTTCGATATGTGGGCCAAAACTCCCAAACAACATGGTAGTTATGGATGTTCATGCTACGAAATATTGGTTGCATGGCTTTTGACCCACAGCTGTTCGACGAAATCTTATACCTATGGCATTCCCATGATATTCCCCATGTTATCCCCATCATATCCCCTTTTGTTGGTCCGTGAACGTCCCCGTGTGTTGGGGAGCCTTTGTTCAGGTACAGCATGAAGGCCTTCGCCAGTGCGCTGGACGTAGTTCCCATGGTCCGTGGCCCTGGATGCCGTTGGATCCCTGGAATCCACTCCAAATCCCAAGATCAAGCCACCAGCAAGCATATTGACAATCAGAAATTCATTTGCTTCCAAAACAAGTATTCCATAGCATTCCATAACATTCCTGTTGTTTAATTACATAGGTGATGCTGGTGGTTCAACCTGCATATCCACCGTTGTTGGTTGGCATCCCCATGTAAGAATCATGGTTGCAAGTTAAATCAAGTTGAAGAAATTTTAAGTTGTAAGATGTTACAAGCATAGGTTCAATTTTTAGTTGATAAACTGAGTTTGGTAAGCCCCCCAAAAGTCCTCATGGGTGCAAGTTAAATAAGTTCTAAGTTATAAGTATAGGCAATTTTGAGTTGATAAACTGGTTGGTAAGTCCCCCAAAGGGTTATAACATGTTATAACATCTTATAACCGATCATGTGGCAAAGCCAAGAATAAACTCATTTTACATCATCCCAAATATCCATATGTATGTGATCCCAATGATTCTGCCATCATAATCCCATTCGAATCCAATATGTTTATTCACCAACACTTCTGTAACATATATAATGAGAGTAGTATAAAGCTTTTTTAATAACCATGAATGCAAGAACATTGTAGAACTAATGTTCAAACACACTATAGTAAACTGGGATCACTCGATATTTACTAGTTCTATAGTTCTCCCATAGCTATTTCGTAGTTATCGTGCTCAGGCCCTAGCCGAGAACAGCGGCCTGCAGGGCATCGCAGAGATGGCCAAAGTGAAGGCCGGAGATGTGGTGGGAAATGATATAACCAATAAACTATGGCGATATCATGGGGATATCATGGGGAATATCATAAGAATATCATAGGATATCATAGGTAATTAGAACATTATGGGATCACCTGGGAAGATCACACGAAACTACACCATTCGAAAAGGTCTCTGGGGCTTGGATTTTGATCGCACAACGGGAAAATGGACAGATTTCGCCTGACGGGTTGTGATAAACACCAGCAGTGATAGGGCATGTGACCAACTAAAAGTGGATGTACGGGGATACACATCAAGACTCATCAAAATTTATAGCCACGGAACCAAGGCTGGCCAGAAATCCAACAACTCTTCTTTTAAACCTATAATTTCGTGGGTTGCAAGTCGTATTTTAGAGGTAATAGCCATTTCGGATTAGGTTCATTCATTCCTGAACCCCCAAAGCATCAAAATCACGCGTTTGTTTGGGATCTGTGGTGCGGATTCCGAACAACATCAGAACTGTGTCTATGGGTGTTTATGGTATCAAAAATCAAACAGGTTTCTTTGGGAATCAACCATTGATCTTTCAAATTGTTGATATAGGGTTTGTCCTGAAACTGGGGATAGACGGAGAACAAACCCAGTTCCCGGTTTTCCTTTCTCGCTGAGAGGCCGTGCAAGAGAACACCGGCAATGCTTGGCATGGTGCGGGGCAGATCGGGGCAGCTGGGGACCGGGTGCGAATCGGAACAAGATGAAGTCGAGTTGTGAAATCAAATGAACGTAGCAGGTTGTTGGCAACTGGAGCACAACACAACGACACGCGTTGAGGGAATGATCAAGGACTCGTTGCATGTCTTGCAAGGTGTTGACTGCATGCAAACTGGGACCACGGACATGTGGGAGCAGAACGTGTACGAGGTGGGGAGATTTCTGCTGACAATTGGCTCATGGCTCCATATACGGTTCATGGGTTACGCCGCTTGAAAGGTTACCAGGTTTGGTACAGCATGGTGCAGCAACCCTATGGTTCCAGGCCTGTGCGTCCAAGAGCTGCCAGTTGCGCCTAGCTACGCAGGCCACAAGCCGTTTTTTTTCGGGGAAACCAACCAGCCCTGGACAAGGTGGCAATGGACAAATCCACCATTCGTAGATGTATTACTATATATGTATCTATTAATGATGATGATGATGATGATGATGATGATTTATGAATACTTATGAAATACATTACACAACTATACACAATTATACGCATATATTTGTCTATCTCTTGCTGCTCTCGAGGTATCACCAACTGATTGGGCTATCAAACCTCAGGTCGTGAAGATGATCCTGAAGATCGATGATGTCATCACCAGTGGTGATGTCATTGATGAGTGAGCGCTGCCCCACGCTAGGAACATTGGAAACATGAAAGAACATTCAAGAACTCTGAAGCAAAATTCAACTTCCGGATCCAACTTTGGAACATTATATTGTATTATTTTTAATCATCCAACATTTGGAGCCACTGCAACAACTCAACTCCTTTGGCAAGCGCCTGGGATCTTGTCATGGTATGACCCTGCCGCAAACAGCAGGGCTGTACAGAACTTAAGCACATTTGACCTCTGATAGCCTTAAAAATGTAGCCATTTCTGGCACTTAAACAACGGCAGCTACAATTTTAGCAGATTTTGGGGTTTTGACATCGCATAGTCCGAGAAACACCAGATGACTGCAGAAATTCTGCAGTTGTGCATGCGTTGAGATGCCTTGGCAAGCATTTGCAAAAGGTCAGTCCAGATGTCCAGATTGCAGTTCTGTCTTTCCACTGAACTGCTTGTCTTATGATGCCGGGCTATGAGTCGAAGAAATTGAGACCCCTCAGACTATCCGCAGATGCTGGATGATTTTCAGTCCCCCTTCTATGACAGCTTAGGAGGCTCAGGGCCCGCTGTGCGAAGAAATGCCATCATGACATGGAACAGTGACCTGGAAGTGTTTCAGTGTTGGAATTGGGGCGCTAATTATGAAGTTGTGATGTGAAACAATCGGCACACCAATTTTGGGTACTGTAAACAATTATTGGAAAAGCACAATCTGGGTACACATCAACAGTATTCAACATTTACATACATGCCGGCGACGCAACCGGCCAAAAGCCTCAGGTTTAAGTTTAACATCCTTTTCAAGGCGTCAACTATTTCATCATCCCACGAAGATTTTGTTTTGTCATGCTGCAAAGAGCTAGCAGATGCGGCATGCCATCGTTCTAAGCTGAGAGTGACAAGTCGGGGACATGTCGCATGTCTGGTGCCAGTCTGTGAATGCATCGACGAAAAATGGCGGGTGGATTCACGTTTCTTATAACTTTGATAACCTCCCGTTTGGGATGGTTATCACTAATGACCAAGATTCTTCAGGGGTTTACCACCACCAAACAGGGATGATTGTTGATGCTCGGTGGCGATAGTGAATATCTGGTCCCGTCTGGGCGGAGTTTTTCGTCAGTTTCCAATGGTCACTTAGAGCGATTGTATGCCCTCATATCCCAATGTATTCCCATACTGTATGTGTTATATAGACAGTATATATTATACATATTATACACTATAGTCCCACATATCATATGTATATACATAATCGAAGGAAGTTTAGAAGTCAAACTTCCGACAATATGGAGAGATGAAAAAGCAGTCAGCAGGGAGAAGAGTCAGAAGAGAAAAGATCAGAAGAAAGAAGATGCAGGTGCGCGAAAAG
>Ga0126342_10006871_pt1 | contig 20255 bp, 19 predicted proteins | sample Cyp1metagenome_FD_92528 | JGI IMG/M metagenome (GOLD analysis project Ga0126342, IMG submission 92528) | Coral microbial communities from Lord Howe Island, Old Settlement Bay, Australia - Cyphastrea 1 metagenome | ecosystem: Host-associated > Invertebrates > Cnidaria > Coral ...
ACTTTTCGACCCTCCGGAGCCACAAATCATTGGAAAAACACAGTGTTTCGCGACTTTCCTACCTTTTCGCGCATCTGTATCTTCTGTCCTCTTACTCTTTCTCTTCTAATCTTCCTCTTCTCTGTGCCTCTGCCCTGCTCTGCTTTTCATCTCTCCATATTGTCGGAAGTTTGACTTCTAAACTTCCTTCGACTATTGGTATAACTCGAAACAACCTGCCATTTATGATCCATACTGGCCAAGTAAACAATCAATGCGGATTGACACTAACCATCAACGATGGTGATTTAATCCGCGACAACTGAGACCGTGCTTTCGGCGAATCCAATCTGGCAATGGAACATTCTACATCTATGATTCATGTTGGTCTATATACCACTGAAATCCGTAATCTCTGATTCCCATCTTTGACTACTAGAGGGTATACATCTGAAAACTGACGTAGAACATAGATGTCTGTATACTACCCAAGTTGAGGTGCCTAAATTTGTTTCTGGTAGTGCTCATCCCCTGCATCACGCAGCATCTTCATCTTGTGGTGACTAAAACCTGTGGCCCCTCAGTTTTGTCATGTTGAGAATCTAAAACCATTGGATCAGTGAGCCAATGCGAGCCATAGCTACTTCAGATCTTTTAAGTCGAACCTCAGTTGGAGGTACTCAACTGACACTGGCTCTGTAAGGCCCTACGACATGGAAGATCCCCCCAACAAATCAACAACTGACAGCTAAAAACCCCAAGCTCCAACCAACAGCCAACTCCCTGGAAAATTCCGTTGGATTGATGAGAATCCAATGTTGGCTTGTCTTTAAACCATCTTCCGTGGGCAAAATATCAATGTTTGATGGTTGCAGCCCCTGTTCTTCTTGAGACGATTTCATGATATGTTTGCCGGCTACACTGCCATCCCATCACATGTTTCGCGGCTCTATAGTCTATACCTTCATTTTATCAGACTGTTGGTCTTGCACTGTGTTATCATTCTTGGTTCTAACCCCAAAACTGTTGAAAAATCATCCAACTTCATCAACACACACGCACACCATTTTCATACTTCTTCTAAATTTTCTGTTGGCAAAATCATCCACAACAACTTTCCCCCATTAATGTTCCCATTAACTATCAGTATCAAGAATCATTAAGACTATCACAAATGAACCAGTAAAAAGACATTAATGTTCCAAGATATCATAGTTCGATGTTCCAATTCATCCATGTGAAAGTGATGGTTTTGATGGGGGATATCATTATCATTGAAAAATCATTATGAATATAAAATAATATGAATATCCCCATCAAAAATCATCACACTCGTTGCTGCCACGGCGCCGGCAACGCCAGGGAGAGCACGAAGAGCAGTGCGGGCGACGCGCCGAAGCTGCGAAGGCGCAGGGAGCTCCCTGGCGCTGCCACTGCGAGGGGGAGCTGTTATTTGTGTAGGTAATTAGCAATCCCGCAACCCCCCAAGGGATAGATATTAGATGATTTATTAGATGATATTAGTGATTTACAGTATCACTACAGCCAAACACCCGCCGGCGCCTGTTGACCCGCCTTCTTCGTATGAGCTGAAAAGGTGGTACTGTATAAATTGAATATTATATTAGCATTGTGGTTAACTTGATGTTCTACATCAGAACGCACAGCATAGGGACCTGTGCGAGTTCGTTCCACATCATCATCATCATCATCATCATCGTCGTTGTCGTCGTCGTCATCATCAATGAAGATCTTTCAATGATTGTAGAAGCTTAACGAGGGTCGGAGAATTAAACCCCTATTGAAGATCTTCAATGAATGTAACAGTTTAACGGGGGTGGGAGAATTAAACCCTTATTGAAGATCTTCAGTGAATCTAGAGTTTATTGGGGGTGGGAGAATTAAACCCATATTGAAGTTTATTCAATACATGTAAAAGTTTAATGGGGGTGGGACTTTTATATTCCCTACTACCCTCATTGATCGTCCGTCCCAAGACAAGCAGGGTGTGGGCGAAACGGGGTATTTGCGCGTATCACGATGTTTTTGCAATGGGTGGAGTTTGTAGCCGCTGGTTATTTTGTGTCAAGCAATACTTAATTCTTGATACAAAACCACAGTCCATTAAGCATGGTAGTGGACCCAGGTGGGTCCATTCGCTAATGGACATTTTCTCCCGGATGTACTGATTACAAATACATACAACTGTATATATATACTGTAATAGAGTAAAGGGTATGAATCCCATCAATCATATCCCATTATATTATATTATATACAACTATTATCCCTATGACATTCCCATTTTCCGACTAGATATACACCCACACCTATTGTATCCCATCATATCCCTACTGTATTCCCATGATATCCTCATTTCTATGCCCGGTCCTAAGATATTCCAATTGTACATCTATAATATCCCCCTAAACGATGATACTCCTGAATGGAAATTATGGAATAATACCCAACCATTCAGGACATTCCTATGATATTCCTATGATGATATTCCTATGATATTCCTATGATATTCCTATGATATCCCCCCACATTCCTATGATATTCCTATGATATCCCCCAAAGAAAAATGGTTGGGCTTGTCCCAGACCTTTGTTGCCATCGCCCCACCCATCGATTATTCCCAGATCTCGACCTGCCGAGGCTATCACACCCAGGACGCACAGGGCACATCCTGTGTGGTGCTGATGGGAAAATATTGGAAAATCCTCCCTATTTGATTGGGGATATAACCCCTGTCTGGAAAACATAAAGATAAGGAAACACACAGCAATTTCCATGATTTTATTGGTGCTGCTTCATCCATCGTGAATAGAACAAACTTGCTGATGGTTGCAAGCTATCCCCGTCTTGTTCCTTCCTGGAGGTGAGGTAATGATCGTGGGGGATAGTTGCAAGGTGAAAATGAAAAACAGCATGTCAGCAAGGATTCAGTTAAACGAAGGGTTGACCGGTTGACCGCATTGAGAAGACCCTCTCGTGGACATCGCAGCGCTGCATTCAACGGCCAGGCTTGGTTGCACCACGGTTGCAATGTAACATCGCATTGTGGAAGTGATGGTGGCAGCAGGCATGCTTGTGAAAGCTGCGCAAACATATTTTTGCAACATGTCCGCGCTGTCTTCTGAAATCTTTTCAAACTCCTGAGACAGGACGTCGCATCCGTGTTCATGAGCTGAGTATTGAACATGGAGGGACCACAAGTTGATCTGGTTGTGTGGACGGCACTAGCTTTCACTTTCGACCCATGCAACTATGCAAAATTGAAATGTATCAAAATTATCAATAAACCCTAACTACGCTCTTTGCTTCTAGGGTCCAGTAGCTGTAGCTGTTCAACCATCAACAGTTTGTAATGTTTGTAAGTTGCTCAATAAGGATGTAAAAACACAAACTTCAAAACCACCTACTGTACCATATCCTAGTGGTTCTCCACAGCCCGGAGGCTCATTTTTCTGCACCCAGCCACAGTTGAAGCAGCAAAGCCTACCAGGATGTTCAACCCAAGAAGCACCCCAATCCAACCTAAAAAATATTTAAGTCTCATTTGTGTTCATTTAATGTTGGTCCATGTCAGTCCTCTTGCTCTCTTTTCTTCATCTGTTTTATTGTGTCTTTCTATGTTTTTTACTATCTTTTACTATTTACTTCAAGAAACAGAACATGATCTGCAAAGACCAAGACCTACAGGCATGGACAAATGAACCTACAGGCATGGACAACCCCCTCAGATCCAGTTCTGTGGTCGTTTTATGCTATGAACTCAGGTTTGGGGTACCTGGTTCTGCTGGAATGGCATCCCTGAAATTTCTCGGGCACGTCCTGGGCCATGGATACTAGACATTCTTCTTTTGACGCAACTCGGTCAGACCAGCAAACTTGGGACAAATGGCCAGCCAACACCTAAATTTCTAAGTTGTTCCCCTTAGACAAAGCTATATATATATAAAATAACATAGAATATGCATATGGGAGCCGGCATCAATCACCACAGGAATGATTCCAATGATTCCATTTACATGAGAATACCCATACCATCCTATACCCATTTGAAAGAGTCAGTCCTGAAAGCTGACTCTGGGAGTAGCTCCGCTGCAGCAGCAGCCGCGAGAAAATCATCTGGAAAACCTCAGCTGAAACAACAATTGGTTGGTGCTTGAGCCACCCTCCGGAAAAATATCAGATTGGCCATTGTGGATCACGATCCCAGGTCTATAGTTGAAAACCAAAGCTCGTATTTGAAACCACCAACCAACCAATCCTAGGGTTTTCAAGGTTTTAAACTATCAAGAATGGGGATACGATCCAGAAATCATTGTTGATTGGTGTTGATCTGCATGGTCCAACAAAAATCAACAGAATGCTGTCAACCTGCATGGTTTATTGGGGATTGTGGTATAACCAACAATTATCTGGATACCTACCCACCAACAAGTAATTTATGCGATAGAGGATGGAGGTAGTTTTCATGGCTCAATTGATGCATTTTCGAGGGAATGTCAAAATGCGCACGGACCACATGATTTGCAGATTGGTTCATAGATCCAAGGTAGGGTGGGGAGGTCAATTGGCCGCCCACAAACGTCGAGTGGCTGCCGATATGCACCCGAGTACAGTTTGAACATGCTTAGTCTTTTTTGCAAAACATAAATATTTACCCCTATTGTTGAACAAAAACGTACATCGAGTGTGTTTTGAGTGGTTTTCTTTTGTTCATGTTGGTGAAAAAAAACAGGTTTGAGAGTTTTAATTTGTCGAGGCAGTTTTGAGGTCAAAACATTCTTGCAATTGAGTGTCATTTGAGGCTGTTTTGAGTCCAGAATGAGTGACACAAAAAAATAACCAAAAAAACAACTACATGAGAATGATTTGAGTGAATTTTATCAATCAAGAATGTTTTGAGTTTTGAGTGAAGGTTTTATGGTTCTTGAATTGAGGATTGAGTGACATTTGAACCTGTTTGGAGCACATGATTACAAAACAATATGTTTGTTTGTTTTTTTCTGTTGAGTCTGTTTTGAGACCAAAACACTTTTACAATTGAGTGTGATGTGAGGCTGTTGTGAGTTTAGAATAAATGATGGATTTATCAACTTCAACGCATTTAATTTTCTCTCAGCGCTTCTGGTGTTGACTTTTCCAGGCCCATGTCAACTCAGAAAACTATCAACTTTGAAAAACGAAAAATAAACTTATATAAAGTTGTTCACTTGACCTGGCCTTTTTTTGGAGGAAACATATCAATTTCCCAACTCACAACCTGCCTCAAATAATCAACAAATAAGCAGTATCATAAATCCGTTGGAAAATCCCCAAACTAGAATAGTGGTTGGTTTTCATGGTGCTCCCCAACATATAAATAAAGGATAGTAATAGTACAACCCACCTCTTTTTTACCATCAACCAACTCCATATTTTTGATGCTTAAAACCCCTAACTCCAGCCCTGATGAATAAATTAGTATCCCTACTACTAAATCCCGGCTTAACAGCAAGTAGTTGTAAACCCTTTCAAATCAGCATCATTTGTTTCACCACCAATCAACACTTGGATGTGTTGAATGGCTGTGAATCCCTGAAGCAGCCCAAGCAGCCAGGAATAATTTGGACAGCACCGGCAGGATTTCGCCTGCCAAGGACCGTGAAGAAATACCGGAGGAATCCCGGGCAAAACATGTGATTTACCCTTGGGTAAAAATACAAAAGACCGTGGAAAACCCTTTGTTTCCATAGGAAAATTGTCTACAATTGGTGGGTTTTTCCACATCTATGTTAGTTTACCGGAGGGTAAACAAGAAAAAGTGGGGGATTCTCAGTTTTCGTCTCCAAAGGCAGTGAGACTTTGGAAGCTGCTAAACTTTCATTTACAGAATCAGACCAAATGGAACATTTTGGGTGCGTCTGAAAGTGGGGTATACCGGTATCCGATATACCCCCAAAATGGAAGCTTTGCCAGGGAACATGATGATTCACCAGCGGAATTTGAGGTTTTCCCCAAAATTTTCATACACACCCGTCTTTGGTCGCCCATACATGAGTTGGCTTATAACCTCATCTATATAAGTATAGAATACCAGACATCCAACAGCTACTCCGTGATTAATCTACCCATTGTTTCTCCGTCCTCCCGAATTTTACCATCGACAGGCCTGGCAAACTTTTGGCGCTCAACATGCCCAGCAGTACCGAACCTGCTTCCAACGCGCCTCAGAAGCCAAGGTGACTCTGAGTGTGGTCCCTTTTTGCCCGTGGATTTTCATGGATCGTTTGTCCTTGGAAACACTTTCTCATTATCTTGTTTGGGGAGCTCTACATGTCGGAACTGGACAAATGTCACCAAAATGAGTTGCTGGCACAGAATGCCCTTGGACAGCCAAAACGCACATTTAAACTTTAAACTATAAATCCACAGACATATCACGCAGGGATTCACACACACACACACTGCAGGTCCGCAAAGAAACAAAGTCAGTCCTCCGATATGGACCATGATTTGGGTGTGCGTTTGACTAGGTCTTGAAACATCAAACATGCTAATGAATGCTAATTGATCGCAGGTACACTCCCATTAGATCCTCAGACTGCTTGCCATATCCAAAGTCCTCCATTAGACGCGAAAAAATCCCAGATCCGTGGCCCATCCACTTGTTGTCAGAGCTGCCGATGGATGCGAAGGTCTGCCATCGTTCTTTGGCAAATCTCAACTGACCATCTGACACGGCACCTGGCTGATTATTCTGGAAAGTCATGCCTGGATGGCCCATCGATGGGGGATATAACCTGCAACGATAATGGCAATACTTGGGGATACTTGGGGTAGATCAATTTCCTGGAAAATAAGGATTATCATGGAGGACAATTTGACAGTATGATGTGGTTCGGAAACTGGCTCACATCTGGTTCAGAAATTGCTTGGCTGACCATGAGAAAATATCAAACATAGATGCAACCAGAGCTCCCAACAGCTCCCAGCGCATTGCATGCCGGTTAGAAGGTATACTTTTTGCAGGACATGGATTTGTATCATATGATATCATATGATATCATATGATATCATATGCTCATGGTGACCATTTTGTTTCACGAAAGAAAACTTAAGAATGTTTCTAGCAGGACATACGTACGTTACGTTGGCATCCAATCTCACGGATTCAATGCGGGCATTGGAAATTGGATACGGTACCCACATACTATGCTATTCTTGTACGCCACCGGCTGAAACGTAATCTATTAATCTCCCAAACCAAGATTCACCCAGGACTGGACGATGATTCTGGTGCACAGTCATGATATCATGATGCACATCCCCATATTTGATTATTTTGATTGATCATATATAGTTACCCTCCAGTAAACTAACATAAATATTGGAACCCCCACCATTTGATGATAACTTCTCTTGGGAAACGATGGTTTTCCCACATCTAATCAGATTTTAGTATTTTTAGTTATAGTAATTACAGTATGCTATAGCCTATAAAAGCTGTATAATGTATGTACAGTCATATCTGTATCATATCCCCGTGTCAATTGGTTTGATACCCATTTCCCCAAGTGTTGAAGCCTCAGACCTCCGATAGACACCCGCCTCGACTTCGGTTGATGAGCAGGGCGCTCCAGTACGCGAAGACGTAGCCTGCAGAGGCACAGGATCAGCCACCACATCAATGGCCATGGCTCAGGAACCGATTTGTTGGAGGTACCTACCATATATAAGGCCTATACAAGGCCTGTGTAAGGGAATATCCCCACAAAATATGGCCTTATATGGACAGTATATACCTCCATTTTAGGATCCTGAAATTCCCATTGACCACACCATGGATGATCACAGATGGGTATGGGTCAAAATTCAAGCCCTTTCGTACGACAGATTTTGGTATCTAATTATTGGGTTACCCAATTTTGGCCCAGAAATGCAATCTGACATGTTTCAAAACCTGTTATATCAACATACCACTGGCAGCCACTGGCAACCAACCACCATCCATCTAAGGCATCCAGGGCTGCGCACCGAAGGTGGTGAACTGCGCCAAGAAAAACACGTAATCGCCCAAAGGCACCAGAGCCACTTTGTACAAAACTCTATTCACCTTGCAGTGGTGGAAACCCGGCGGAAGCGGAGAAACAGGATTCACAGCTTGACAAGCCATGGATGTTATTCATGAGTCAACTGGGATCAGTGAGTCCAGAAAATCAGTTGGCAAGTTGATAATATTTGGAACCACCAAACACAGATCCAAGACATACAAAAATATCTACGCTCTTCCGTGTTGCGGTAATATCCCCAATGTGAGATGGGTCCCAACCTATAATCTTGCCTTGGGGGTTCAACATCTACTCAACCCCAGCGTAAGAGGGTGAACTATGCAAAGCATCTCTCCAGTTGGATCGCAAACAAACTGTGGTTCCAACAATTTTTGACTATATCAAATTGGTTGAATCACACTCCGCTTCAACACTGCAACCAGAGAATCAATCCTGTTTAGACAATTTACCTCTTCAAAATGGCTGGCTTCCCATCGCCAATACTTGAATGCCAAAGTTGGGAAGCTCATTGATTTCTGTGGGAAAAAACATTGAACACATGTGTTCTCTGTGGTATGTTATATATGTGCATATTATGTTATCGTATTGTTCATATCCATCCCATCCCACCCCATCCGATATCCCACCACATCTTTTTTTTCCAGGTCACAGTGGCCAGCACCGCGGTCAACAGCATCAAGCCGCCACCCCTTAGCGCCACCCCAACAATAACCATATTTCTGGGTGATGGATGACGTATATAATCGTATATATGATGAGGATCCAATATTTTTACATGTTGTGTTCTTTTTTGTTGGCAATATATGACTGGCAATATAAATAAACAACAACAACCAATAAATATTGGTATAACATGGGATAACATCAGCCACTGTAAGTGTTTCTCCTTGAACTACAATTGTCCATGGCGCGGGCCGAAGAATCCCGGCTCATTTTATCAGCTCTGCACGGGGCAAATAATACACTTGATAAATTTTACAACTGGTTTGTTATAACACGTCATGTAATCCATGACCCATGAATCTATATTTCTATCTCGACATTGTTGGGACAGTTTTCTATATTTTGTGAGATGTATATAGAATTTTGAGTTGTTAAATATGTTCCAACCGTTCCGAAATTTCACCATATTCTGAGCAGCCCCGACAGCAGCGTCGAGGAAGACTCAAGGCCTTGAAAGTAGCCTGGCCAGTCAGATCAGCTGAAGCTGATGGGGCTTCCCAAATACGATGCGTGTGAACCATGGGTATGTAAAGAATCTTTGGGAGTCTGTTAAAATTCGCAAAGCTGTTGAATCTAATCGGGGAAAATCGGTACCAACAATAAAACAATAGTACAGTAAAGCATGGGGATATTCTGCCCTCTGGTATCATCTTCTACAGCTGTTCCCAAAGACGTGCTTTATTTATTTTTTGTAAGTTAAGCTCCCGCAATTCCATTGTATTTCACGTGATGTTTCATCACCCCCCATGTGGACATACACCATGATGGGCTCGTTTCTTACGCTATTATTTCACCCCATTTCACTGGTGTGTTTGATTCCATACCAAATGGGCGCATTGAGGTTTCCTTGTCCCCACGCTCCGCATTGTCATCTCCTCCGTGGCTATCTCCTAGATGAAGCTCCGCATGTTCTGGAAGAGCCATCTTTGGCGCACGCTGGCGGCTGCTGATCCAAAAGGCAATGCAGAAGCTCTCCTCCACCATGGTCTTGAAGTCTGGCAACAGGGCAGAACTGTTGGTCTTCTTGATTGGAGCCAACCGAGTTGCGTAAGAAATTGGGCAAAATGCCTCTGGCCCTCTCACGATTCCCTCCAAGCCATGTTCCTTGAAAAGGTCTTCTGCTAGCATTGTAGTCCATGGTCCATGTTGGGGCGGTTTTTGGCATCCAGCCAGCCCATCAGGTCTCGCAAGTCGTGCGACCATCTAGCGAAAAACAAGTCAGAAACATGCAGGAAATGCCAGTTGCGTCCTTTGTGAATGGAACATGCAATCGTCTGCGCCAAATCAAAGGACACCCCGGGTCCCAATGGTCCCAAATGACCTTGATGGATCCACGCTCCATTGACAACCTGAAACCCTGAACAGTCGGTCACATATGGACCCACAATTTTGGAGAAGATCAGAGTTCCTTCCTTGAATTTGTGGGCATACAAGTCCATGTCAGAGCGTACACTGGAGCATTGGTCAGACTAGGCTCCTCTCATACAAGTCAAGGTGCGCTTATTTCATCCGTCATGTCCTATATATTATGTTTTGGTAGGCTATCCAAGTCAATGTTTGGAGTACCTGTACCTGGATTATGTGCCTGCTGATGGTCCTGTTGGAAAATGTAACATCACAGGCCACTAATGTATAATGTATATGTAATTGGCTAAGTGAGATATGCGGACTACATTGTTTTGCAACCATATGTATCCATATTTGGACTTCAGTCGCTTGCTGGGGTTGGCTCAAGTCATGTGTGCATGAAACTGTTGTATCTTCGCAGAGCCAATTGCAAATCACTGATATGCACTCATATGCACTCGAATCCTCCCTCGATGGACTTACATGGTCTATGAAATTTCAAACTACCCTTGAGGGCAAATGGGAATGGTTTGTATACATTCATGTGTATTATATATAATATAGTTATATCACATACATACATATTGAAGGGTCGATTGAATATTGGAAAAGGGCTGGTTAGACATGGACAAGGCTATATATAATTATATATATTTACACATGTATTCCCACAATTCCAGTCATAGTTTCCCCAGCACGAACGGCCTCGTTTGGCACCACGGCGTAGTGCTACTATTAGCAGCACCATCAGCACGGCCACAAGACCTTGGAAACTCCCCAAGTTGGATGACGCTCTGAAACCACCAACTTGGATGAAGATCTCTGAAGTCAGTATAGTAAATGACCGGGAAAGTAGGCTAACATATGCTTTAAAAATCACGTAATTTACAAGTCATTCAAGATACTTTCGAATGACTTCCTAGCCTCTCCGTGAAACCAACTCACCAAGAGGAACAACTTCGCATGAAAAGAACCAACCAAGTCAACACCCAAAAGGGCAAAACAGTTTGATGCAGATGGGGGGGAATCAATCTCCGTCGGCAAACCTTGGAACTCAGCGAACTCAGCATGTTGAGGTGACCATCCACACATGGGTGACTTTCCAATGCCATGTTTGATATTTCTAGCTTGACTACTGGAGGGTACCCCAAAATGGCGGGATGGTCCGCTTTAATTCAAACATAACAAAATGGTTGTGGTTCCATTGCGATAGTATCAATTTTTATGAATTTTAGCGTAATACCAAATCCTATTGACACCCAGGTCATGCCCCGGTTGTCATTGGTTTCCAGTCTTGAAATGTTCACTAGCCTTGTTCATGTCATGGACAATCCTGGATGCCTTGTCTGCTATACATATATATATATATAAATACAATATCTCATTTACAATAGTATATAGCAACAAGAGATGAAGTATCAAACTATCCGTCCAAGGTTTACCCAAATAATCCCAAATACAGCTTCGGAGTTTTGTTTTTTTTTTCGTAAGCTTCGGGGAGAAACCAATGCATTGATTGGCCCTCAAGCCACAGACTTTGGGATGACAGGCCATTGAAATTTGCCATCGCCAAACCATTTCGGGGGGATCATGTCCGAGAAAAACCACACCAAACCCAAGGTTTACCCAGAAATAAAAGTTACATTTGCCACAACTAACCCAAACCATAGCAATCGAAACTAAAATAACTCATGAAGCAACCAAGCACACCCACAAATAATATTGTATAATATTGTATATCTATGGATTGGTGTCCTTACTAAACATCGCCATTTTAGGACCCCAAAGTTCTCCAAGCCGAGAGACATCGCCAGGGCAGCACTCCATCGGACTCGCTGTCGGGCGCTCCATGTGCCATGCTACCAGTCTCCGTCATCGCTGGTGGAGTCGTTGTGCTGTGGCTGGATATCCTGCTGGTAGGAATGTCAGGTACCAAAACATGTCTGTTTTTCATGTAAACAAATGCTCACAATCCAGCATCACCCCGCCTAGCCGCCTAGCCTTGTGGCGTCCACTTTAAGAATGTCTTCAGGTGCAGCTTCTCCCTCTAATTTATCGAAACAAACGGGAAGGATTGGTATTTCCTGGTGTTGCGGTGACTCTCGCCTGCTTTCACTTCACGATTCCTATCAGCGTTTATCCAACTTGGAGCATGCTGAACATTCCCGAAGATTCCAATGCGTCCAATGCAGAGGTGATGCTTCTAACCTCATCACTTTTTTTCAAAAGAATTCATAAGCCAAAAAGGCTTCAGCATGCACCATCTGCAGCAACCCCACAGCATTCAGCTAACGAAGCTGCAAATCAGCTGCAGGATGCTTTGAGGGGCAGGTTATAGAGTTTCCCAGCAAAGCGGCAACACATGTCCCCCAAGTTTCTGGCTCAAAACTTACCCAGTCAGAAAGATGGGCTGGTTAATGACCTCGAAAACCACCCAAAAACAAACGAAGTGATGTCGCCTGTCATCTTGGGTATTACACCCGACATCAATACGTCTGGGGACAGTTACTCTGTGGAGAATTCGTGTGAATATATACATATAAAAATCATTAAACATTAGCACTACTGTAATATTGTCTCCAAATGAGCTTGTGATAATTCAGCAACCAAAAGCTCGCGAATGTGTGGACAGTTGCCCTTGGGTTCACGTCATTTCCAGCAACATATCATGGTGATCTTGTAATTCAACTACTAGTATACAATTGTAAGAACCCAGTGGCCTGGCTTGAGCCACAGTTCTGGCTGGTGAGGGACTTCTGAAAAAATATAAGTCAATAAGTCAAGCAGTTTCTTTCCTAGATAAAAAGCAAAAACGTAACCCCCTTCTAGCGGTGCATCTGTTATCATCTGTTCATGTTGAGTCCCATGCTGGGCTGGGATATAAATGGATATGATCCAATCCTCTGCATATTTCACCAAGCCAAACAACCACCAAGAAATATCCGGAAAATCCAGCGTCCAATCACGGCTTTCACCAATTGCCCCAGTCCGAGCGTCCCATTGGAATCCAGCCGGCCACACGTCATCTGAATGGCTTTCATGACAGAGGAAGCAACAGGAGCTGAAACCCTGCAACTGGAGACCTTCCCGACGCCGAAGACGCAGCCCAAGGGCTGAGAAGTCCGCGATGGGAGCAAACATGTGGATTTAACCACCCACAATTTCGATACAGTACTTAACCGGTAGAAATTTGGATTAGGAACAATTGGGATTTAACCAGCAACAGCTAAGATAAAACCTGCAACAAGTTGGAATTTCACAAGGAAACTATTATTGGATTTAAAATGATATAACCACGAAGCAACCTGGATTTGGTTTGACCGCAAAAGCGATTCGGCGAACAAAACTTGACCGAACAAATCACAAACTGTAGATCTAGCCAACAAAATATGAGTTTGTGCCAAAATAGGCTAGCCTAAATCCGTCACTAATAGAATGGCAAGTTTGGGATATACCCAACATTAGGACAAACCCCATATTAGATCGTGGGGGCCCTGGACAACGACTGCTACCCTGTCTGTCACGTCAGTAGTTAGAGACTATCAATTTGTCTGGTTATTTTTACTACAATACTTCATTCAATTGTATCTGAATTTAAGAAATCAAAGTTCACCGATATCCTGTGAATGAAGGCTAGTAGGTGGATTTGAACACCTGCAACCACCAATGGGACATATTGACATGAGGTCATCTTTTTCTCCCATTAAATGCAATCATATACGAACCTCATTATATATGAACACATAGTACAGTATACCTCGTTGTACACCCATTACAGCCAATAAAAATCTACCGGCCATTCATCTCATCCTGTTCCTTCATCCCAACCACACACTTAACTCACCTGTGCCTTCGCATCCGTCAAGCGCTTGGCCAAGGGCCGCAAAATACTTGGCACCTGGTGATCCACAACTCGGGCAGAGATTGTAAGTGGAAATAAATATATAACAAAAACAAAACTTAACAAAATGTATGTACATGAATTTATGTTACATAATGCCCTGTCTGGTAATTGATGTTGATGGACAATGACCGTTGCAACTGTGCCTGTAAAGGCCAGATGTGGAGGGTCAGGTTGGACAACTGACAAAAAAAGAGAAACTCCGTCGATCAGATCTTCCCAAATGAAGCGAATATCGCGCTCCCATTCTCGAAAGTCTGCATCGAAACATAGAGGTCGAGCTTCATATCATGATACACATGATATTAATGATCGATGTACGAGTTGACGTAGATCACTGGTCCTTCTTCCTCATCTTCTGTCATGACGCAGCTCAGCTCCCAAATGTCGCCCACGAAGGACGAAGGTTCAAGACGATGTATAGCGATCTCACCATCAAAATTTGGGCAACTCCAAGGGGTATTGCCACACGACATTGAGTCAATCGGAACTGTGACCTTACTATTATATCTATATATATATATATATAGATGTAATATACATACATATACAGTATATATATATATATAGCATTATATAACAATGGATTGTAACAATAGAATATACTGATATACTTTGTCAATCGCCATCAGCCCTTGTAGGGGGGCCTCAAATCAGGTGGCCTGAACCATGGCTAGGCGATTTTCGCTATGTCGCATGGCGTTCTCATTTTGGGATCACCACAGGTGAACATACTATGGCTTGATGGGTAAACAGCAGGTTGATTTGACGAAGAGATGGCTTGTGGTTATGGGACAGTAGACACCTTGACTCCAACCAACCTATCCGGCCTGTGTTGAATCCAAAACCAGATAGATCATTGAAATTTAAGTTGTTTTACTTTGGATATGAAACACTATCCTGGAGAACCACTTAAACAAGCTTCGATCATCTTCGGTTGTAATGAATTGTGATGATCGTGTCTTGAGGTCTCAAGAGGACTGACTCTATCATACAATGATTTCGGGATACCCTTTAGTAATCCATCCTGGCAATGGAAAGTTCCCACCCTGGAAGTGGATGCATTTGACAACGAGAGTGTCATTCTTGTGGGTCATTAATTATATATCAAACAACCTGTGGTTGAGAAAATTGGGAGATGATGCAAAAGGGGGTCATCCAACAACCTTTGGTCACTGTCCACCTTTGGTCCGTCCCAGAAGTCACCAGCAGGACTCGTTGTAAAGCCATAGTAGGTGAGCGGGGCCACCGTGTCCAGGGAGTGTTTGCGTAAAACAAAATTCATGCTGTCGGCCGCGGCCCAGAGAGAAACCAAAGAGGCTTGCTGACTCTGCATCAGGCCGGAGGACCAATTCTGGCATATCCATCTTTCTCAGCAAGTTCTTTTTCAAAACTTCCTTCACCACTGCATCCATGGGCTGGGAATTGCAGCCAAAGGGACATATGGGTGGGGAACAAGGTCTCTGTTTATCAGCTATGGGCTATGGGTTGAAAGGAAATTGTCAAGGATTTCTTATCCCTGCGCGCTTCCTGTATTCTCCACTCTGTCTGTTGGGAGCTGTTGAATGTAGTAGTTTCCATTGATCAGATTAAATATGGTACTTATTTGTACTTCATGTATTTTCCGTCATTTTGTGGAAGGTCTAATGACTTGACTCATTGACCCCAAAAAACGATTTGGTGACCGTCCGGAGTCCAAAACGCCCGCGTCCATGCAACAACGGGCCCCCCGGCATTCGCCATTAATGCTGCATGTTCGCCAGCTGGCCCAGCAGCCTGCAAGGATCCAGGCTAATCATTGGGGATCCACTGGGGGATCCCAACCATTCAGTTCTCAATTGGGGAATTGGGGAATTGAGATGTCACATTCCATCCAATTGGATGTAAATATTCTCCAGTAACTAGTCTCAAACCATACCCCTGGGTCCAACGACCTGGGCAAAGATGGCCAGAAGTGTCTCGTTGGATTGGAAAGGCTCCAAGATCATCTGGATCACCTGCGTCCGTTTGGACATGTTCGCTTAGTAGAATGAAAAATTGATTAGTAAACTAAGGGATTGAACATGATTAAAGTGAGTCATAAATTATAAGGGTTTTCTGCTTTATCCCACTAGGTTATTAAGTATACTGTACTTGGATTGTGATCATACAAATGATTGAAAAGTATAGTTGGATCGTTTTAACGCTTAGTATATGTTCATCCTTATCCAGCTCTCGCTAGGGTCAGTTTAAAACGCTTGGCATCAAAATGGTGCTATGTATAATATATATATATAATATAAATATATATCATGTATGTATATCATTATATACAACTTCCGTGAGATTGTGATTTTACACAGACCTTCATAAATCACCTTGGTGATACATTATCCTAAACCTCAAAAGATCAGGCTAAGCTTAGGACAAACAAACCAATTGCATATATCAGTATATGCAAATATAATATAGGAATGTAATTGTATAAATTTAGAATATACAATCAACTACTGTTGGAAATTGTTGGTTGTGCCACATTAAGAGGTCTCATCATACTTATCAATTGCTAGGTTGTTTTTCAGATGCGAAATCGAGACTTCTCACTCCTTTTTCCCGGACATCTCCGGAGAAGAGTTTTCCAGACTTATATGGGCAGCAGTTCATCAAACATGGCTCACTGTGGCTGAATTTAGCCCATGAAGATGAGTACCAGATTTTGTGAGAATCCCGTGTTTTGAGATACACCCACAACAACCAAACAACGATCTCAATTTCTCAATGGTTCTACAGTACCATGGTAGGCTCAGATTTCAGACCCTGGACTCCTGGACCCAGGTCTTGAGCATTCTCTCGCATCAAGCAACCCATGCTTGTATATATATATATACACTATATATATACACTATAATATATACACTATAATATATATTATATATAGATATATTATATATTATATATATATTAAATATATTATATATATTATATATATTATTATTATATATTATTATTATTATATATAGGACATATGTGTATATAGATATTGTAAGTATATGTTTAACCACCTCAACATTTGGGGCAAAACGTTGGACCCATATCATCAGCAATGGCATGTTGCAGGGGTCTCTCGCCCTGTAGATCCACCAAACCACCCGGGCCGGCCTCCAAGTTCAGGTGGAATGGCCTGGGTGAATCTGAAAGTTGAGGATCAATGGCAAATTGTATGGCAAAAACATGATGAAAATAGGTTTGCTATGAGAATCGTGTAGAATCTTGGGGCGCTTTGTTTTTCAAACCGGGTAATATCGAGACCATAAAACCAACAAGTGCAAGATAACCCAAGACTAAAGCCAGGGTGCTAGATGTTTGTAGGGGTATTGAATATTAGGTGGAAAGGATTGATGAGAACGGAGGTTTTAGCAAAGGAACATCCTAAAAGTGGGTTTACTAGTTTGACCCTCTGGCAACTCATCTAAAGGTCAAGCAAACAAAAGGAGCCGTTCCTAGCCAATGGGGTGTGCACCATTGTGCACCCAGCTCTGCCTGAAAACGCCAAGCATGAGAGCTTTCATGTTGCAGAAACACATGCACAGACTTACGAAACACACCTACATCCCAAAATTAATGTTTAAGTTTAACTGGCCAACTGCATTTTGGCGCGCAACGGTCCCATCCTTTTCCATTACCCCCATTTTGATGGTAACCGAAAGGCTTCCCCACCGCGGCAGCCAAGGCACTCTGGAAGCTTGGACAACAAGTGTCCAGCCACTGTGGCGAACGCCTCCAGGCGACGATTTTCATGATGGAAGTTGCTGTCATAAGCAGCAAAAATGGGAGTATATCACTAGCATTAAGGGTATGTCCGCCAATTTGAATAGTATGATTTGGCTATGGCCTATGGCTTTGGCCACCTCACATGTGGTACCTTTTTCGGGGACCATTGTGAATTGTGGTCTTTCTTGGCACTCAAGTCTCCAGTTTGGTGTCATTTTGAGGCGCCATGGCCATGGCTGTAGGATCCCAATACCCAAATCGAGGAAACTTGCGAGGTCAATTCATGACAATACAATATATTCTCATCGCCTCAACTCCGGATGATGTCAGTTCCCACATCAACTATTGCAAATTGCCTTCGACGCCACCAAACTGGGCGTGCCGACATGTGATTTGAAAGGGAACCTGCACACTTTACCCTTTAAATTCATTGAAACGGTGGTTTAGATTTTCACCGGGATCTGAACATGCAGAGGCAATATCGATCTGCAGCGCGCTGCTCATGCGTACCGGACCGCCACAGCTCATCCAGCCTGGCTCTGACGCCGGCGCACTGGCGCGGCACTGGCGCGGTCGGGCTTGCGGCTTAAGTCCAGGAGGATTGATCTGTCACCTCCATGGTATCCGTTCAGCATAGGGCTGGCGTCACCAGAAGTCGCAATAAATTGGTCAGCCGGTTAGCGGCTTCCGAAGACCAAAGTGTGAATTTCTAGTGTCAACCTGCAATCCATCTCGATTCTCGACTGCAACATTAGATATTTGAGCAGTATTCTATTGGAACATGTTTGTTTCCGTTTCCTCAGCTTGAAATACAGTAAACGACCCAGTACTCAACCATCCAATCAGATGTACCCATAATTCAATTTTTACAACAATTGTTATTAACTATTCATTTCTCCATCGCCCCCCTGGACGAGTCCTTTTTTTGCAGGATAGCACTCCGTGCAAAATCGTCTGATATATGTCTAAGCATCAACCAATGAAAACCCGACCATCAAAACCCGACCAGCATGGTGGTTTTCACATCAAATCACGACTGGGAATTGTGGACGGTTCATCCAACCGATACATGAAATATCAAACCATTTGGATCCCAAATGCCCTTTGTTGGCCAAAGTCAAAGTCTCTTGCTCGTAAAACCACCATATTATGATTCACCATGTTTCACCCCATGTTAACCCCAATTTTGGGGGCACTCGAATCGAAATCCCACATGAACCCAGTTCTTTTCAGTTGCCAGCTTTGCTATTTCCGTCTGTGTTTGGTTGTTCGGGACCCTCCTGTACTTAACACAACAACGAAGGAGGTGAGGGTATCATTATTATAATTTATTCACAAACTCAAACAACACAAATGGCATGTACAATATAGTACAGTAGTTCACAACCCTGAAACAAATACCAGTTTGTCCGAACAGACATAGGGCAATATCATCATTTTCCCTATTTTCATATACTGCAGCCATTTTGGAGGTATACCCAATTTTCAGACACACCTAAAGGCAACAAAAACATCAACATGTTTCCCAGCTAAATCCCAATTCCATGGCTGTTAAACTACTTTGGGGGATGATTTTCCCTGACTTCCCATCCTCCACGGTGACGGCCGGCGGACGTCGCGTCGTGTTAACTGGGCCTCTTTTAGCTGCTCAGCCACCTTGCGATAACTGGGCTTCAGCGCCTGGTCGGTTGGGTGTCAAGTTGAGACCAGTGCAGGTTGAGCAAGTCCCAAACGACTCATTTCTCCGCCCTAACCATTAAGGAAATACGGTATGGACATGTATGGACTATTCAAGAACAAGAGTGGGCTTATGTAAAAACAGGTTCCCTGAACTAGATGTTGAGTCAATTCTCAAGCCAACGGACTACCTGGCTCTGTGACCGCCCACAAAAAATCAACAGGTGTTGTTTACACATACAGCGAGTTGTGGCACAATGAGTCACAAAGACCACGCTGATTCCATTTGTGGCAACCAATTCACAATCATCTGACCAGCACATAGAACCCCCAAGAAAGTCATAGAAGGTCTATATCCCCCATAAGAACAACCAGCAGCACCCCAGCCCGTCTCCGGTTGGACCTCCAATGGATGTTGTCTCATCCCGCCGGAACTGTGCAAAAACGCCAACATGGCCTGGCAATGGATGGCCTTTGAGCCACTTTAAAAACAACACACACCTGGACTACTGCTGAATCTTCTCAAGTTATCTGGCTAAATTATGCTATTATATGTATGTGCATACATAAATATATATATATATATATATATGTACACATGCGTGAAATATGACATAAGATCATTTTGCTGTCCTTTTTCTTGTCATTTTGGGATGATTCCCCCAATCCTAGCCATAACCATCGTTCCATCTCACAAACTTCGGAATGGCGACCAGCTTGTGGGGAGATTAATTTGTAGGGATTTTTGGGCATCTCAAAAAGTACTTTTTGAGCTATTTTGAGCCAAAAGTGACTCGTGCTAGCATCGTGAT
>Ga0126342_10006872_pt1 | contig 20254 bp, 13 predicted proteins | sample Cyp1metagenome_FD_92528 | JGI IMG/M metagenome (GOLD analysis project Ga0126342, IMG submission 92528) | Coral microbial communities from Lord Howe Island, Old Settlement Bay, Australia - Cyphastrea 1 metagenome | ecosystem: Host-associated > Invertebrates > Cnidaria > Coral ...
CCACCGCAGGTGTGGAACTTCTCCTTCTTAGCTTCCCAAGGTCAAACCCATCTCGCAGCCAACAGCGCTGCCCCAAGGCCACATCGCGTAAACATTCTCCTGGCATGCTTCATCCTGCAGTTACCTAGAATCCACCAGCACTATGGTCCTTATGCCAAACTTACACAGGCAGCTTCCATAGCTACGTTGGATAGGCGCTAGCTCCAATACTATATGGAGGTTTCCATAAATGGGGGTACCTCCAAATCATCCATTTCAATGGGATGTTCCATGAAATCATCAAGCGATAAATAAAGGGGTACCACCATGACTTTGGAAACCCCCTTGGACCATCATTTTTAGATTGGGATAATTATAAACCAAACAGTTTGGAGATCTCCCATTTATGGAAAACCCTATATCAATTTTTGGCTTTATATCCCCATTGATATCCCCAACAATTATCCACCCCAATAAAATAGCCCCATACGCAATCGGCATTCCACATGATATGCCCACCTTTATGCCGATTACCCTCTGGTAAACATACAAAAACTATGGAAGATCATGGGAAAATTCACAAACTAAATTGTAATTTTCCATAGTTATGTTAAATTACCAGAGGGTACATCCCATGAAATCACCCTTTGTTGATCTCCTCGTCATCGACACTCTTCAGCTGTAAACGTCTGATACCCTGCGACGCTGACTGGACCAACTAAACATGCGGTTTTAGTTGGCTCCCAGCTCCCCTGCTGAGTTGGTGTCATGAGATTCGCAATGATAACGGAGTTTCAATGGTAGAAAATTATGGCATATCATGTTTCAGTTGCCTAAAGGATACTATTCAAAAAGCATTATTTTAGCTGATGAGTCTACTTCCCGTTTAGACAGAAAACAAGTTAGCTTATGGAAGCAAAGGTTGATGATATTTTGGGGACTCCATCAACAAAAATCAGGGAATACCCACCGCAACGCGGCTCTATCCCTTCATACAACTTTTTTATCATCATAAAAATGATCAGTGAAATTGAAGATTTTCCCATGTTTCTTTTATCTTCCTTCATGTTTCCCTTTTCCATCTGTTCATGATTTTTCCATACAATCTTTTCCGATTGGATAGGATATTATTGGGTTCCCATAGGATTACCCAATAGGAAAAATAGATAATCATTATCATCAATACTTCCTATAGGTTGATGATTACCCCATCTTCTATTATCCTCTCAGAATTTCTATTACAAGGAGAGGGGGCAAGTTATGGTAACCCCATGAACTATAGTTATGTCTCCCATAAAGCCTAGTTAGCCAAGTTATGTGCGTCAACTTGGCTATCTCGGGGCATCCGCGTAATTACTTGTGGCCATTGCACATCCAGTCATAGATTATATTTCTACTATTAATCCTGAATTGTCCCATCTTTATGTTCCCATTAAATAACCATGAAATCCGTTGAAATATTCCCCGTGATAGTTATGTCACTATATGTCATTGTTTTAGTAATGGGAACTGTATTCCGAATCAAAAAATGGTGGTATATATTTATAAACATCATGGGGATATATAATGGTAACCGATTATCTAAATATAAATGGGGATATATATTGGGGATATATATATATATAAATATATATATAGATATAAATATATATATATATATATAGTGGGGATATAAACTATTATATTCCAGGATTTATGGTAGATTAATGATAAATAGATGGGATTTATAGTTCCAATCTTTATATAAATCCCCATTAAAATCATTAAAAGTCCATTAAAATCTTGAAAATCATGAAATTCTTTATTATAAATCCCCATTATTTCATCTTTAATCTTTATATTCCGATGAAATCCCATAAAACCGCCAGCAACACCATGAAATCTCAGGATTTTCCACCGGATCGGACGGGCTTCCAGCCCGAAGACGTGCCACGGACGGGACGCCGCTTTGAAAAGTGGCGGAAGTAACGTTGGTTTATGGTAGATATAACGAACCAAATTAATGAACTTATATGGGTTGAATTAACTTATACCTATAGATATGGTAGATACCACAGAACCATTAACTATGGTTTAATTTACCTATTTTAGATGGTTAAAGTGGGCTTTGTGAATCAACTTGTATTGTGGTTTTATCTAAAATAGGAGTATACCCATGTCATTATCCATTTTAGATTGGGACATTCCTATCTAGTTATTGTTGCTTATTATATATTCCACTAGGTTCCAATGATATTCCCAAAAAAAAATACCACTTGGGGTATCCCATTTCATTATCAAACCAACCATTACAAACCAAATAAAGCAACCATCTTTCCCTTTATAGCTAGGATATGCCATTATAAACCAACCATTTTGGGGCCACGCGCCTCCGGCACCGGCGCCGAATCGCTCATGGCCGGACCAGGGTCACGAGCCTCGGCCTCCTTCGGCGGCCCCTCCTGCGACCAAGAAATGGTGGTTCTGTAACCATCGACTTTTATGGGATTTAATGGAACCTATGTGTAAATCTATCTCCATAATCTCCATATATTATATTATATCATATTGTATTAGACTATTTTAAATTATATTAACATATTTATACATATTATATTATATTAAATTATACATATATTATTGGATTATAGAGTATATGCAAAAAACTTGTGGTTTCAGAAATTGGGATACAGTGTGGCCTCGATAGCTATGATCAATTGCTCAATGGCCATGACATGAACCGACTGAATGGAGGTACCTACCATCTATGTTGGGCCTGTTTTTTAGGCCTAAGGGAATATCGCCCCAAAATATGGCCTGAAATATGCTACGTTTACGTAGCCAACCATAGGATCCTGAAGATCTCCCATTAATGGAGCTATGGAGGTTGGGAATTGGGGGGTACCATTGAAGTATCAGCTGTGACTATTTGGACCCCCACAATAAACCATGGTAAAAATGAATCCGGAGTTGACATATGGAGAGCCAATAGAGTTTCAGAATCAACACCGGTGTTTGGGGTTCCACATGCGCAATGTTACTCGGAGAGATGGTGATTCAGGATCTCGTAGATCCCATGCATATCCAAGTCACGGTTTTTGCGTTTTTCCGAACCCTTGATCTCTTTCTAGGTCTTCCACATCAATGGTAAAGGCCTTAAAGGATCTGGGAGGAAGGTGGCTGCATCCCCGATAGGATGGAGCACCGTCGTTGGACGGTTTGATGAACGGTTCCCGTACACACCATCCCTCTGACATTGGTTCAATTTATTCTCCCTTGATATGTTCCAAAGCGAGGTTTCCGAATGGATCTTGGAGTACCCAAATCCATTTCGTTGCCTCCATCCATGAGTGGTTTTGGAAAATTCCATGTCCAGGATGATTCAACTCAAAGGCTACATCCCCAAATCTTGGTTCCTACTAAAATGGTTATATATTTTGGTACACCAAATTTCCGCAAATATATATATATATATATATATTGGTACACCAAATTTCCGCAAAAACAATCAATGAAAGATTGTTTCAAGCGGAAACAGTGCATGGTTGACACCTGGCGAGCGACATTGACCAACAGTCCTGAATTGTCCAATGAAAATTACAATGGTTAATGGCCCTGTCTTGTGACTGTTGGCGGTCAAAAGAAGGAGGATATACCATGGACTTTACCCTCTGGTAATTTAACATAACTGTGGAAAATAATCATGTTTAATAGGTAAATCAACTATAAATGGCAATTTTCACTAGCTAACTGTTACAAGGTTTGCCGAGAATCGACTCTGATCGACTGGTCTGCCGGGAAAAACTACAAGATACTACAAGTATTAACGCAGAAATGCGACATAAAGTACATCGGGTGATACACTACTGCAGCATTTATTTATATCACCCCTATAACTATTTGAAATTTCATAAATTCTGGATATAACGTATATATTTGAAATATCTTGATGCAAAAAAATCACCCCTATCACTATATTCCAAGGGCAAAAAGTATCTGGTTGGTGGTATACCTACCCCTCTTAAAAATAGGAGTTCGTCAGCTGGGATGATGACATTCCCAATATATGGAAAAATAAAAGCCATGTTCGAAAGCACCAACGGGTCATTTACAAGTGATTTTATAGTTGATTTACCCATTTATAGATATTTATCTGGATAGCTACCCATTCCAGTATTTGATGAACATTTCCCTTGGAATTTCAGCCCATCACCATGGATCACCACGGATCACCAGCTCCTCGAGCGTGGCACTGCAACACCTCACTCCGAGAAAAGAGGATGGCTGTGGGTTTCCATGCCCGAAATGGATGGGTTGTTCAAGAGGGAAAATCCCATGGAAAATGATAAACGGATAAATGTGGAGAAAATATGAAACTCAATGATTGAAGGACCAGCCTGAAAACATTAAGGGTGCCAATTCATGCCATTGGGTTGTAATAGAAAACATTTGTCAACTAGTTCCATTATTGAACAGCTAGTGGAATCATTGTAAAAGAGTATTAGCAATGATTGACCATTATTAATCATGTGCAACTGGATACTTCCATGGTTTTACATGATCTATTCGGCAACTCCCAACAAGATCTCCACACATGCTGGTTATATAATCATTTTCTCCACTGAAATGTCCATATACAACTGCGATACTTCTATAACTAGCTAGTACCCTCTGGTAAACGTTTACATAACGAACTGGAAAGATCCACCATTTTCAATGGGTAAATCAACTATTTCTATGATCATTTTCAATAGCTATTTTGACATAACCAGAGGGTATCTACCTTTTTAAATTCCTGGCTGGATGGGCTCCTCCCGTCATCCCGAAAGGCGAAGCAACAACTGTCCATTTTCCCATCGTTCACTGATTAGACAAGCATCACCCTGATTTTTGGCAATATCCCCAAAAAGATTTGTTGATCTACATATTTGTAGCTTGAAATATGATAACAGCCAGTTACCCTCTGGTAAACTAACAGTTTGCTATTGAAAAATAGCCATAGAAATAGTTGATTTACCTATTAAAAAATGTGATTTTCCATAGTTATGTAAACGTTTACCAGGGGGTATCTACAACCCAGGGATCCATCTATTATGACATACCCCAGGTACCACCTGTGCAGACCGAGCTACGTAAACGTGGCTGAAAACCTAGGCCAAACCACGGCAGGTTCCCCAAGAAACCACCCGAAATCACCGGCTGAAACGGCTTCATTTGGGTGTTTCCAGCGTGTTGGTCCTCTGCAGCTAGTGTTTTTTGCCGGGGCATAGTGGTTGATCTGCTTTGGGCGCCGATATAACATTCCTATTGTTAGATGTTCTGGCCATGTATAATACAAACCTATACATATATATGATACCTTCTGGTAAAATCACATAGCTATGGAACATCACTATTTTTAATGGGTAAATCCACTATAAATGACCATTTTTAATAGCAAACTGTTAGTTTACCAAAGGGTAATATCTCATTAAAACCACTGAAGAAAGAAAACATGCTGGTCCCACAAGGGGGTGCTTCCATCTATGGAACCAAGGAACTCTGTGTGCGGGCAATCCCGCGGCTCTTCGAAAGACCTGCGGTGATTCACTTGGGGCCCAGCAGTTGTAGCTTGGTGAAAACATGGGAAAACAGCAATCTATACCTGGATCAAATATGGGGATTTGACCTATAAATGATTTTATATCAAAAAACAACTTTATGTTTCACCTACCAAACTGACAAAGGAGCATGTCCTCATGACAATATGCGTGATAGTTATGGCTGCTAGCCAACAGCGAAGTGTCAACCAAAAGACGTGAGAACAACACCAGGTGAGAGAGTATTGGTACAATGCGGGGCCCCCCAGTTATAAGTTGGTTTATAAACCCCATTAACTATAATTATAGGTATCATAAACCGTAGTTATAGGAGTTATAAACCAACTTAGCTATCTAGGGGGCCCCACATTGTACCCTCTGGTAATTTAACATAGCTATTGAAAATGGCCCAGTCGAAATAGTTGATTTACCCAGTAATAGCATGGTGATGTTCAATAGCTACCTAAACGTTTACCAGAGGGTAGTTCCAAGAGGTCGGGCCACGCATCTAAAATGGATACAGTATGCCCGGAAGGTAAACGAAAAAACCCTCCTGCAATCAAACACAGCTGGGAAATGCCGAATTTTAGTTTGATAGTTATCCCCTCCAGATACCAATATATAAATGCTTTCTTCCATTTCAATACCCCAAGGGAGTTTCTCATTTAGATGCCAATTTCTAGCGCATTTTACGAGGGATTGGCCATGCATTTTCCCATTTAGATACCAATTTCTGAGGATTTCTCAGCTATGTTTGGCACCATTGCGGGTCCCTCAAGCCTCCCAGGCACCTCCCAAGGAGATGATGAACAAATCGACACTGACCCAAACGGCCACGGCCACGGAAGGGCGGCTGAGTAAGGAATGGGATAACAAGATAGGTAACTTGGCTTGGAAAAGTGGGTTAACTATGGTTTATGAAGAATATATATATACATACATATAGATATAGATATATATATATACACATACATATAATATATGTATACATGTGTAGTGAATTAATAGGGTTTCCCATATTTACCTGTGATTGGCTCGTTTTCGCGGGATACCATTGATCAGATTATGGGTTTTTGTTGGTGGTTTCAACCATCTTGAAAAATATTAGTCAGTTGGGATGATTAGTCCCATATATTAGGGAAAATAAAAGCCATGTTCGAAACCACCAACCAGCTAGTTAATCAAGCAAGTTAGCTAACGAACTGGGGCATCACCTTGTAGTTCGTTAAAGCTGTTTTTTCCATATAGTTACGTTAGTTTACCAGTGTTTAATTTATGACATGATCATACCGCAAGATGGGTAGTGAAACGTGGCTGCGAAATCCACCAGTTCAAGGAGTTGAACCCAGCGACACCTCAAACTACTTTGAGTTCGGGGTGTCCGATGATCATCATCATCATCATCATTGTCATAATATATCATAATTATATAATTACCCATTGAGTTCGGGGATTTCCCAGCCCCCATGTGTCACACGATCAGAAGCCTAAAATTGGGAAAATGTCGCCAGTGGCGCCAGATTCCAGGACAACGCCGCTTCGGGCACCTGCAGAAAAGCCTTGCGCACCATTCGGTCCTTGGCGGGTAAAGTTCACACGGACCCAGCGCGGCAAAGCTCCCAGCACTGTCTGTAAATTGTCCAGGTAACCCCCCAAAAGATGCCGAAAAGTTTTGAGTGAAACCATGAATTTCATGAAAATTTCCAGATGATGTAGGTGATGTTTCCTAAATTCTAGGTGAAACCCTTGTTTTCTAGGTGATGCCAGGAACTACTCAAACATAAATGGACATCCGAGGTTGATAACTAAGCTATACCAGCTAAGTACAATACAATTTAGTTAACCTAGTTAATTATCAAGCAAGTTAGCCAACGAACTGGGGCATCACCTTGCTTCAAGTGCTTCATGTAGGCTTTACAAAACATTGATGGACATTCAAAGGTTGTGTAATGACATGATATGATGTGGCAAGGCAAACTTTAGATAATTACCCTGCATCTGAAATTGCTTATCACCTCAATTGATAACAGCATAAGTAAAAAACTATCCATGCAAGGTGTCCACAAATGTGATGTAATGTTTTGCAAAGCAAGCTATGAAAGCTGATAGGCTTGCAGATCTGTACCACTGATGCACTATATCAAGGTCAGGTAGCTAAAATGAAGCTACTGTACGATACAAGTAAAAGGCTATACATTTTGTGGGGGAATTCAGGATCCTAAAATGGAGGTACTATACCCTATAAGGCCATATTTTGCTGGGATATTCCCTTACATAGGCCTTATATAGGCCTCAAAAAAAGGGGTAGGTACCTCCAATTTACATCCCAGAAATACATGGCCAGTGGCGCCGTCCGTTTTGTCAAGGTCATTTTGTCAAGGTACATCTGGTACAATGCTATACGCAGGTTTAAATCATTGAAACATGTTGCGACTATCCCTTTAAATATGTTTGCAGACCAGCTTGTAGCTAGTGGTTGGGAAACTCTTAAACTATCGGAATGTATTCACCATCTGGGCAAAGCCAAAGTAAAAAAAAAAACGAGGGACATGCTGTGGATGGCTGCGAAATCCTGCACCCCCTCTGGTAATTTGTTACATAGCGAACTGGAAAGATCCACCATGCTATCAATGGGTAAATCCACTATTTCGACTGGGCCATGTTCAATAGCAAACTGTTGAATTATCCAAAGGATTATCAATCTCCGCAGTGCCGCTTCTTGGTAGCATTCCTCAGATGGAAGTTGGACTGGTCCTTCATCACCAGAAGGGCTACCAGCACAGCATTCAACTTGAAGTTCTCCACTGTTTCACAGTCGGGTGGCCCCGTTCCTAAAAACCACTTTGATGCCATCATCTCCAGAAATCTCCAACAAAAATCCTTTACAGAATGATGTTTTTCGGCTTTCAATCATCCCGTGGTATTTCTTCCATCCACACCATCTGGATAGATTAGCCAATTCACTGGCGCGATGGGAAACCCAATCTGTGTGATGGTTAAATCACCATCTATAGATGAGTTTCCTACTAAAATCCAAAGGCAAATGAACTAACAAATCAAAAGTGGTATAACTTGAGCACAACTCAACGTATCAGGACTACTTCACCACCAACCCCATTATTCTGGTTGGTTAAGAATAGCATCCTGTGAAAATTATGAGTTCGCATAAATTCCCATAAACCAAGTAGGTTGTTTCAACAACCGATCAACATAAAAAAATGTGGTGTATGGCTCGAAGATGGTTAAATATTAAGTATAGTCATGTATAGACAATGGTTAATGTTGGTTAATGATATGGTTAATGGATGGTGAATATCAAATATATATATATATATATGTATACCTACCTGGTTGGTAGTTGACCTACACCTCTGAAAAACATGAGTCAGTTGGGATGATTATTTTCAATAAATATATGGAAAGATAAAACTCATTTGCTGGTCGCTATTAATCACTATTAATAATCCATTAACCATAGCCATTCATCATCATTAATCATTAATAACCATTAAATTCACCACCATTAATCATGAATCACCATTAACACTACTGGTTGGTGGTTGACCTACCCCTCTGCAAAATGATGGAAATCGTCAGTTGAGAGGATGACATTCCCAATATATGGAAAGATAAAACATGTTCCAAACCACCAAACAGTTAGTGATTTATCATAATTAACCATTATTAACCATTCTTAACCATTCTTAACCCATTACAATACCCATTCATCACCATAAAATCACCATGCAAATCACGGTTTAACTGATTCCTTGCCGTAAGCCAACATCGATCTGGACACGAACGGCTCCCACGGTTTCCCGGCGTTCGGCTGAGACTCCCCACCACATCCGCCAGCGAGAAGCCGTTCATCTTATCTCCCACCACCTGGCACTGGGCCGGTGGCCTTGGGAAACTTCGAGTCAACAGATGTCGACCTATATATATATATATTCTATATATATTCTATATATAATGGAGTCCGGCATTTTGGAGATTACTTGGAATATTTAACCACTATTTTTATGGTGATTTAATGGTTAACAATAGTGAATCATGGGATGATAATCGGATTTACCCTCTGGTCATTTGTGACAGTTTGCTGTTGAAAATGGTCCAGTCGAAATAGTTGATCTACCCATAAATAGCATGGTGATTTTCCATAGTTATGTAAACGTTTACCGGAGGGTATATAATGGAGTCCGCCATTTTTTGGAAATTATTTGGAATATTCTGATTGACAGTCATTGGGATATCTGATATCAGAAAAATATCCAATAACCAAGCTACCAACCTGTATTGTGGGGCCAGGGCGGAGAGGTGCCCAATCTAACCACACATTTCAGTACCGTCGCAGTGAGATCGGTGTATTTGACCCAGGCGTATGAACCATTAATGATAAAACAACTCCCAGGAATAATGCTGTAATCCTAAAAATGAAGCAGCCAATGATAGTGGCAAACATCACGAATAAAACGCAACTAGAATAACAATATCAATGTATAAAACAAAACCTCTCTATGGCCCTGTGAAGAAACAACCGCTCCAAAACTTCTGAACGAAAGTTTATTCCTACCAAAGTTCCGATCATTCATTGGTGACATTCATCGTTTTCGTTGGCTAAACCCTCCATTTCTGTAGCTGAAATATCTTCCAGTTACATCTAAATTCACCAGTACTAGCTTAACCACAGATCACAACTTTTGATAGCTACATCTCCTTGATATTAGTTTTACCCCGGTAAATCAAACATGACTTGCTGGAAAATCCACCGTTCTGGATGATTTTCCCTGATCGTTTCAGTGACAGCAACCCCGAAAAAAATATATATCAAGTGATCAAGGTGTGCCCAAGGTCGCGTGTTTCTAATGTTCCTATATAAGTGTATATACATACGGATATATACGGATATATATATATATATGTGATATGATATTAAATACAGACAAACTATATAACTATATAATACATAACCAGCACTAACTAGCTATATCATATAAATAGCATTAAATAGCTATACACTGCTATAAATATACCAAGTAGATCCCCATCTTATCACGTCTTCACTCTCTCAGCACTGGGCACTGGCCCCAAACTCCACAGCTAGCAACCCCTATTAACTATAATGTAATATGTATATATATATACACGGTATATTGCAATGATTTATGTACATAGAATTTATGTATATATATATATATATATGATATATGTATATTTCAAAGCCAACTTGGCTCGTCTTACCGACCTACAAACCACATCCAGGTCGATGTCTACCTGCAAGTCCTGGTCGGACAACTCAGCTCGATGTCCATCCTGCTTGGCCTCGTTTCGCGGCAACGAACAACGTGTGACTCATAACCATCATGTGAACGGTTGGGCTTAAGAATGCACAGATAGTATTCATAGGTAAACCAACTTAGAACTAGGCCTCAGTTTGTTCATTTGATCTCTTTGAGGTTTGTCACTCACATAATCATCCAACCATCCCAAGGTTTACCCAGTTGAAACAAAAATCAGCCCCAAAAGGTCAAGACACTGTGGGTCTTACCACATTGATTCCCTTTGATCTTCGGTAATAATCACTGTTTCCCCACGCAAATTCCCACATGTTCGACCGGCTTATAGCAGGGCATGATAGCCCACATCACCTGGTAATGGCATATTCCCATGTTTGGTAAACGTATATGAATCGCTATAGGGAATAGCGTTTTAATATAATTTTCCCAATCGTTTTATACATCACTATTATCATATTATTTCATATTATGAAAGCAGTGCTACCGTTTTTAGTACAACAAGACCATGGTGATAGTCATGTGTTTAAAAATGATCATAGTGATATAATAATGGTTATCGCCGTTTTACCATTATTATATCACTATTATCATTATATCATCAATATTTCACTAGTATTACCATACTATCATTATATCAGTATTGCCAGCATATGACCATGAATGTAAATATATATATATATATTACTATATCATAATTTCACCATATCACCAGTAGTACAGCGAGTGATATACATATATAATATGAAAAAAATGTACAATAAATTACTATACACAATATGTGTATATAAATTACAATATATTCTACTATTGTATATATATATATATATTTTTTAATATTACTAGATATATTACTAGATATATTACAACATATATATATATATATATATTACTAGAATTACAATATATTACTATACTAGATATTGTATTTCTAGTTTTCACAGAAATGACTGAATTTCCTTTGGCTACTTTCCCTCATTCCAACTCTTAGCCCTCGAAGCATTCGGCAAGCACCGCCTTCGAGAGCAGATGTCTTACCAGTGCAATCCGCGCCTGCCGGCCATGGGATCCATTTTTTTGTTCCCGTTATTGGATTTTCAGAACATGCTACCCTCTGGTAAACTAATAAACAGTTTGCTATTGAACATGGCCATGTATAGTTGATTTTTCCGTTAAACATGGTGTATTAGTATATAGTTGCATTACTCTCTGGTAAACGTTTACATAACTATGGAAAGATCCACTATTCTTGATCGGTAAATCAACGAACTAAATGGCCATTTTCCATAGCTATGTCACACATTACCAGAGGGTATTGGATTTTCAGAACATGCTAATGCAACTATATACTAATAGAATTGGTATTTGTTTTGTTCATTTTAAAAGTTTCAGTTTCATTTGGTGTCCTGATTTTGAAAAAACCATATGTTGGATTAGTACAGTATCATATTGATATTTACAACAATGATGTCCGAAAGCTGTTATTCTATTGAATTAGTATATGGCTATAACATCTGGTATGAACATATTCGTATATGGTTATAAAATATGGCATTAGTATGTATTAGCATTACGTAAATTGTGTGGTGCGTGACCACATCTTGTCCACTGAGCACTGGTGTCCATGAGACTGCAATGGAATACATCCTCAGTAAGGTTGTCATTCTCGTCTCTGGAGTATTCGATGTGTTTCACCTGATCATGATCGCCAAGCACGATGGCAGCCAGTGGCTCCATGAATTGGTCATCGGTGTAGCTCGTTGAGTTTTGGCGAAATGACATTTGGGCCAATGAAATTGCTAACAAGTCTGGCAAACCGCCTTTTGGTCCTTCGTCATACATCAGCCCACTCAATGGCTTGTGGGAGGCAAAATGCATCGCTTTGTCTTTTGTCTCAGAGGCAGAGAAGTATTGCAGATTACCTCGTGGCAGATTTGTAGCCTCAGCAACAGCAACAATCTGCTCGTAAGCTGCTTCTCTGTGGCCAAACTTCAGTGGTCTTGTGGGTGACCCCCTTCGACAACAAATTGTTAAGATTTGACAAAGCTGGGGGTTACTTGGCGGTGAAATTGGGGCTATAAATGGCAATGTATATATATATATATTTAAACCTGGTATAACATTATTGAACCGTTATTAATGGGGCCCCATATCCGAACTAATGAAAATTATATTATACTGATACTACCGTATGTAATCTATATTTGTACCCACAAAAAAAACATACAAATACTTTTAAATCACTATCACATCTCCGTTGCTAGATGATTTTCCCTCTATAAACCCACTATAAACCAATGTAATCCAACAACAACAAATTAAATTCCATTTAAATTCATGAACTCCTATTAACCCCCCCAGTTTACCCGCCATATCCCCATATAAATCCCATTGTAGCAAGTTTCACAGTAGCGCCTCCAACGAAGGCGACCCAACCTGACGCAGAGAAGGCAGCATACATAAACCCAGTTACCCTCTGGTAAACAAACATAGCTATTGAACAGTGTCATTTATAGTGGATTTTCCCATTAAAATTTGTGATTTTCAATAGTTATGTTAGTTTACCAGAGGGTATGGTGAAATTAACAAATGGTTTGTAATGATGCTCTACCCATAGTATGGTTAAACCATTGCTAACCATACATGTATTACTAATAGTATGTTAAACCATGAATCTAACCATTACCCATAGTTGATAATTGCCAACCATGCCCATCGATAATTGTCAAATGATTCGTGATGGTATAACCACCTAGCTATGGGTATTTATTAACTATGGGTAATGGTTGGCAATTATCAACTATGGGTACTTGCAAATAAGTTCTAATAGGTATCCAGTACTGATATCGATATAATTAACCCATAAGAATGGCTAATTGCCAACCCACATGTTTAGGGTGATTTTTCATCGCCAAACCCCGGCAAGAACCGTTTTATGGGATCGCATCTTTTTTGCGCCGAAGAGGCACATTTTTCAACATTGATGAGCCGAACATCCTGGGAACACATATTTCTATAGGGTTAGTGTAGTACCCCCTGGTATAAAACATGGGAAAACCATGGGAAAACCATGGGAAAACCATGGAAAAACAATGGGAAAATGGTGCTTTATCTGGAAAGATCCACCATTTTTTATCTGGGTAAATCAACGATTTCGACTGGGCCATGTTAGCGAAGTGATGTGGATCATGACTTGTCCCTGCACATCACAAAGGCACTGTTGGGTTGACATCCCTAAGCTGGTGCACGGTTATGGGATGTTATGGGTAATTGTTAGGCCATGTGGGGATGATTTCTCTATAAAAACCATGATTCCAGAGCTCGCAGTGAGGTCGCAACATCTACCCAGATGGTTGGTTTCTCGCTTTTCCTTGTTACGTCTCCGTAATGCTTACCCTAGAGACATGGGATACGATCCCCCACTCGGAGGCACATTCCATAATAGAAACACACCAGTATATCCCTCTTTATCCCGTACATAATCCCGATATATCATATTGTCATAGAATTCTGATGTGGAAAAAATGGGATAATGATGATAAGTATATGTAGAATACATTTAGATAGTGATAGTATAGTCATCCCCATATATAATCCCTACAATTACGGAAACTTCTATTGTTTCTCCAGTTTGATGATGCAACGGATCTAAGGAACTCCAAAAGAACCGATGAAGAATGGTATGATTTTTAGATCCCAGTGATAAACTGGAAAAATACTATAGAAACATCTAACAGTGGACCAATTATTTAATAACTAGTCTATATTCTATTTTTTTCCTGAAATAGGGGTACCCCATTTCATCATCCATTTTAAGAACGGATTTTCCATTACAAAGCATCAAGCTATTGGGCTATTGCATTTTCGGAAACCTCCATATAGCTATAGTTATGATATACCCTCTGGTTATTTAACGTGGCTATAGCAAATCCCCATTTTTAAGTTCGGTAAACCATCTATTTCTATGGGCCATTTTCCATTGCTATGTTAACTGGTTGGTGATTTCAACCCCTCTGAAAAATATTAGTCAGTTGGAATTATTTATTTTTCCCAATATATGGATATATATATATATGGAAAGTTAAAACATGTTCCAAACCACCAACCAGTTAAATAACCAGAGGGTAGCAAAATGAATGGGGGATTCAGAACCGACTCATTTTTCTGTGGGGCATCACCGGCTCTAGTTTTTGTTGCACAAACCAGCGTGCTGGGTCAACTGGGTTTCGAAAAAAAGGGCAGCTGTAAACCATTAAAATCCAACATGCATAAATTGGTTGAGTTAAGAATGGTGGCTGTAACTGGCTGAAACCAAAAATGTCTGGTATGAAACAACAATTTTTTGGCGGATGAGATCTTAATCATTTTTGGAAGGATTAATGAAGTGGCATAAATGGTGTCTAAGACTCAAAAATCGGCTATCATTTCATCTTTGCGGTGGCATGTAAGATGGTTCTTCTATATAGTAGAGTCAATTACACCATAATCCTATATTAGTTTTGTAAAATATAATGATGTCGACTACTATATTATCTGTACACTACCATCAATTAGACTACATTACACTCGATTGTGGTAGATGGTAACTCAGTTACACTTACATACCAGACTTGTGTCAGTCCATGGTACTGTAAGCACTGGCTGCTGGCTTTCCAGCTCGGTATATCCTCGCAGTTTTCCCGGTTGCAAGCTTCATGTGTGGTTTGACCCCAACAGTTTTTGCTAAAACAAAGAACCATCCCGATGTTTCTGTCCACAATCGGATGAAATCCCACTATTTATTTTTTTTTCTGGATTAAAACCATGACCATTTTAAGTCAAATCCCCCTTAAACCACCATGAAATATCACCATGAAATCCTTCTAAAATGCTATGTCCTATGAAAACACCATTAAATCCCATAAATCCAATCAAATCCGCTATTTTTCATCACCATTCCACCAGCACGAAACTTCATCGAAACTTCATCGGAACCGTCGCCTCCACAGCCTCACCGAAGCGCCGCAGAGCCGCCTCGTCGATGGCCTCCGGAACGAAAATATCAAGTCGAAGATTTCTTGCAAAAGGATCCTATATATATATAACAAAATGGGGTATATATAACTTACATCAGGACGCAGCGATCTATTGACTTACCAAAAATATCGGGATGTAGTAGAGACATGCTCTAGAACTATATCTGGTTGGTGGTTTCAAACCCTCTGAAAAATATGGAAGTCAGTTGGGATACTTCTTCCCAGCATATGGAAAAATAAAACATGTTCCAAACCACCAACCAGTATATACATATATAACTAGGGTATAATTATAAATTGTTTATCCCAATAGTTGTCCCAGAGTTATATATTTATAATATCTATAACTATAGAATCAGTAAATCATACAATTAACATTACAATATATCTATGATCCAATAGAATCTACAAATATCCATAAACTCTATGATTGTCTATGGCAGATTTACAATATTCAATATACATCATCCAATATTTATCCCAGTTGTTATTGATAGCTACATCCTATTTATTCTATGAACTATAGATATATCCAATGTATATCCCAGATATATAATATAGGACTAGTCACTACACGTCACTACAATCAATGGGAATTTCAGGATCCTACAATGGAGGTACTGTACCATATAAGGCCATATTTTGTGGGGATATTCCCTTACATAGGCCTTATAAGCCTTATATAGGCCTTATATATGGTAGGTACCTCCAATCTAGGATCCTGAAATGGCCATTGATACAAGTTACCGACTAGTCACTACTTTTCTAGATATATATCTTATGGTTTAACGGTGTTTATAAACCGACTTTAGCTTGGTTCCCCAGTGATGTTATCCAGTTGGTTCATGAAACATAGTAACGTGGTTATACATAGTTCTACAATGTGGGGCCCCCTAGTCATAAATTGATTTATAAACCACATGAGCTATAGTTATAAGTACCATAAATCATAGTTACTGGAGTCCGTTTAGGAAACGAACCGGAACCGCTTAGGGTTCGGTTCCGTGGAACCGAACCGGTTCGAATTGGAACCGAACCGTTTACGAACCGAACCGTCCATACTTAGGGTTCGGTTCCGTGAAACCGAACTGAACCGAACCGTGGCCATCCTGTTACTCTGGTTTATCCACAGTTAAAACTGGTATATCTACAGTATGGGCAAAGCTGAGATAATGTAACTAATAATTTTTCATAACTTATCATAATGGGATATCCCAAGAAAAAAAATATGATTTCGACTTATCATAACTTATCAGCATGAGATAACATGGGATAAACATATCACTATCCACATGGCACATGGACCAATGTTATAAGTTAGTTTACAAATTATAGTACCTACCCTCTGGTTATTTAACAGTTTGCCATGGGAAATGGCTCATAGAAATAGATGGTGTACCTGGGTTTACCTATTAAAAATGGTGGATCTTTCCATGGCGAACTGTCAAATAACCAGAGGGTAGTTAAACAGTTGGATATGTCTACCATAAATCATCAATTTCATCCAACTACGAACCAACTTAGCTATGTTTGGGGCACCACCTTGTATTATTGAACTATCAAATATATCAAATATGCACGGGAATATGATAGCAATGTTCGTTAAAGCATCAACTTTGGGATGAAGATTATCCATATACTTGGGAATATCATCATCCACGAACTGGGAATCCAGTGGGATACATATACATATGTGTATATCTATATGTATATTGTGTATAAAAATATATATATATATATATATTTATATTTATATTTATAACCAACACTATGATATTGAGCTACGAAAGTGGGCTAGCTTGTGATATCATGGGATTTGTATATTGGTTCCTGACAATTCTAAGGGGGAATCATTGGGATATACATTGGATAACTCTTTTGGACGAAGCCATTGTAAACAGTGAGATAGTCTACTGGGAGTAAACTATATGATCACATGTAAATTGTGGGGAGCTAGTGGCAATATTGGTGAATATTGGTGATATCATGGTGATTTTTTTGGGGAGATATCAGATACAAATAGATACAACTGATTATATGGTTGGCATCGGCTAACCGCCCTTTCAGAATGTCAACACACATAGTTTGGCTCAGATCACGCAGGCGATGAAAACATCGCTATTCGACCGGCGATTCGGCGGCCACCGCGTCGCGGATGCTGGGAGCCAACCGCACCTCCGCGACGTCGTGGAACCGAACTCGTCTGACAATTTTCGCGTATAGCACTTGTGCAGGATGGTGCCCCCCAGTTCTACGTTGGTTTATAAACCCCATTAACTATAGTTATATCTGCCATAAACCAAAATGGATGATGAAATGGAGTAACCCCCATTTCCAGGAAAAAACCGTAGAATATAGAATAGTTATTAAATAATTGTTCCACTGTTAGATGTTTCTATAGTATTTGTCCAGTTTATCACTGGGATCTAAAAATCACACCATTCTTCATCGGTTCCTTGGAGTTCCTTAGATCCAACATCATCAAACTGGAGAAACAATAGAAGTTTCCGCAATTGTAGGGATTATATATCCCTTAGGATCCATGGTGCTGTTATATATGGTAACATGGATCCCATCAATATATCCCCTTTATGTTAGCATTAATATACCAGCACCATGGATCCTATGGGTTTTGCACTTGTGAGATGTCCATGTTTCCATTTCCGCCTTGGATGTGGACAATGTGGACAAAGTGTGCACCGAATTGCACTGCGGGGTTCTCAAGCTCTTGGTCTGCGGAGACGATGATTTGCGGTGACAACTCGCACTTGTCAAGTGCCAAGCACTTGTCAGCACTTGTCAGCACAATTGAAAACACCAAGCAGCAAACTCCAAGATCTGCGAAAAAAATCTGGTGGTTTTTGTTGGTCAAATCCTCATTGTTTCATGATCACATCCCTATATGTTAGGCTCCCATCACCCCTCATTGTGGCGAGCATTTTTCCTCAGCATCCTTATGGTTGGTGTTCACACCAACCAGTAGGAAACCTCTAGATATGGTAAACTGTAAAATGTCCCGCGTAAAATCCCCAGCTTAATCATGACATCCCACAGTTGGCTAAGTTTGTTTGAACTTCAAAAACAATGGGTTCTGGCAAAAAAAACATCGAACTAGTTGTGCACTTGGGCATCCCGGCTAATAAGTGGTTAAGAACCGTGGTAGAACCAACGGACTGATAGAACCAAAGGCTTACTAAGTGGCTTATAATGTCTTAAAATCTATATGGCTTCTAGAACCAACATGCCCACTTATGGCTTATAATCCACGTACTAAGTGGGATGAACGTGCAAGTGCTTAAGCAGCGCTCGAAACCCTCCGTTGTTTCATGAAACACAGGTTGGTTAAGAATGGGATTCACGCTGACGGATTGTGATAATCCCCAATATATTGGATAGTGGAATCCCCTATCACCAAGCAACGGGGGGGGTTGGCTATATATATATATAGCATTTTTTAATTATCCCAATCAAACCCATTAAGTCCCAATTAAGTTTTTTAAAACATTGCTGAGATAAGAACCAATAGTGTCTTAAGCAATTTTCAGAAATGAGGTTTTCATGATATGACAATGGATACGACAATGCTCATGATCATGAGATTACTAAAAGATGACCAGTACTTAGATAATGATACAACCAAAGGCTATAACATCCAACCATGGTAACCTGTTTACATTGAGTGCCACTACTGTGCAACTACTGGGCCTCAGCCCGATTGGTTGCACCCAGAAAGAAGATGCGCTCCTCACCGGTGCCTCGGCACCCAGTCATGGCGAGGAGGGGATCATTTCAAAATGACTCACTTGAAGGTTTCCCAAGTCATTACATCATAACCATCTGGTTATTTAACATAGACATGGAAGCCATGGCCCATAGAAATAAATGGTTTACTTAGCTATAAAATGGTGGATCTTTCCATAAGTCATGGTGGTGCCCAAGAGACCATGCTTGTGGATCAATACTCAAGTGATCATCCATGACGACTGGATGGTAACTGGGAGTACCCCCGACCCCCATGACAAAACGGAAACCGCCACAGCATATGGTCGTTTTGGGCCGCCCTTCTGCACCATACTCCCATGATCTCCCGTCGTTTAGTGGAGATCTCCATGGAAGTTGCCACACGGGAAAATGCACCGCGAAAACGGATATGGGCAACATAGATCAACATATCTAAATAAATACTTACACGTGTATACATACATACATACATACATACATAAATACATACATACATACATACACACACACAGACATACATACATACATACATACATACATACATACATACATACATACATTACATACATTACATACATTACATACATTGCATACATTACATACATTACATACATTACATACATTACATACATTACATACATTACATACATTACATACATTACATACA
>Ga0126342_10006873_pt1 | contig 20252 bp, 22 predicted proteins | sample Cyp1metagenome_FD_92528 | JGI IMG/M metagenome (GOLD analysis project Ga0126342, IMG submission 92528) | Coral microbial communities from Lord Howe Island, Old Settlement Bay, Australia - Cyphastrea 1 metagenome | ecosystem: Host-associated > Invertebrates > Cnidaria > Coral ...
ACCCCCCACCCCGCCCCCCCACCCCGCCCACCCCAAAAGCCCTAAAAACGCAATTGTGTTGCAGATGAGGGGGAAATGGTGTCCCAAATCCCTGAAAGGTACAGCAGTATTGTGTCGCAGATGAGTGGAAAATTGTGTCGCGGATGAGTGAAAATCAGGGGTGTTTTGGTGTCAAATCTGAGGGAGATTTGGTGTCACAGATGAGGGGCTTACCACCAACCAGTGATGATTTGAAGTCATGGATATGGTCAAGTCGATTGCACCTTCATTGTGGATGTTTGGTTCGGACACTGGTATCAAATATGGGAACAATTGACTGGTGTCAATAGTCAGGCCACATGCATGATTTGGATAAGAACATGCCAAATTTGATCAGGACCCAGAAAGTGACAAGAGGCCTTTGATGTGAAGTTTGCGGCAATTTTTCTGTTATTCTTTTATATGGGTATAAGGTAATTGTATAGTATGGTTCAGACCTGTTTACCCCTGAACACGCAAGGTTTTACTGGACAGCTCCCCAAACGTTTGGTCTCGGAGAAACGCGGCAATTGAAAATCCATTCAAAAACTAATCTAGTCAGAAGGTCTTTTCTTGTTCAACAATGTTCACATATTTTGGTGCATGTTTAGCCATCCACGATGGAACAAGTATGCTGTATCCAAAACCGGGCAACAGTTCGCCAGTCTGCTCTCTTCGCCAGGTCCATCCCATGAAGCTCTGAGAAGAGGTGTGGCTCAAAGAGCGAAGAAGAAGGATCAAACACAGGCGGGAGCGACGAATGTTGTTGCAAGTTCTCTTTAAGTTCTAGCAACGAAACATATGGCTGGAGCAACAGGAAGACATAGTTTATTGTTTTACTACTAGTCTGATAAATCATTTGTTTTAGATTTTTTTAGATCATAATGATTCATGACCCATAGGATCCATGGTGCTGGTATATATATGCTAACATGAATGCATGGTGCTGGTGTATATATATATGCTAACATGAATGGGGTATGAATAGATGGGATCCATGGCACACCATATTAATAGCAGCACCAGCCGGATAACATGCTGATCCCCATAAGAAACTTGGCAAATTGATGTCATGTCAAGCCTGGATGAATAAACAAACCGTTTGCGGCTGTTCAAAAAAGGGGGGTACCATAAAAGAGTATGAGTTTATGACTCATTGAGGAAGTACATCCCTAATTAATAGACTATGGTTTATTTATCCGGGGTTGACATTAACATCATTTAATATCCATGCTTACGATACGAAGGGCCCGTGCCCGTTCACTGGACAAGGCTCAGGACCTGGGAGGTTTTTTTTTTCGCACGGATTGACATCAGACAGTGACGCCGCTAATGCAATGGCGAAGAAGAAGCCATTCATTGCGATGAATTCAGAATTCCCATGGAATTCCCATGAAGTTAGTCGGGAATATTCAGAAATGTAAATTATCATCACATATCTGCGAATTTTCAGAGCTTGCGTGACAGCCAAGCCGAGCCGGGCTGCCTTTTATATCTTTCAGCCTCCCGTGAGGCATACAATGAGGTCGCCAGTCTCGAAGTGTCTGAAAAGGCCGGGTCGCGAGAGGTGATGGACAGCTTATGACAGCTTGGGGGTGTCTGAACAAGCCACCGAGCAAAAGTGGTTAGTTTTGCCCTGATTAAGAATAGCCGTAACATCCCCTGAGTGGATCTTCCCATTTATAATTGTTGAAATAATCCAACTTAGCAGTTATAATATATAAGTTACAAGTTGCAACTCGCACATGGATGGTGATTCTCTAAGTGCTTCTACATACATCTATATACCATGAAGTATATCTTCCATTATATCCCATATCCAGTTACTAGTAAAAACACAAACCAGTTCCGAAGAAGACTCCATTTTTGTTTGAGTTTTTTTCTGGCTCAACCCAACCGGCTGTTTGGAGCAGGTTTCGCTAGCAGATGGGGGTATATAAGCACCCCCAATTCATCAAAATGAGTCAGCCAATTGTTGATTAGTTCATCAACTTTCATTAAAAAAAATAAAAATAACTTTCGGAAACTTTATCAGCTATCATGTATGATAAAGTCTCACAAATTTCAGAAAACCGTCAAAATGATGCGGCTCCTTGTGAAAATGGACAGCAGTGGTACTACCTAGATGGGCCATGGTTTTTTCAACGCGATTCCTTGATCGTCGATAGTAAGTGGGTTATAGCCCAGTATATCCCAATCCCATAGAATCCATGTATGGTATATATGCTAACAGTGGGGGTATATTGATGGTAAATGTTACCATATATAGCATACATGGATCCTATGGGTTATAATCCATTTACTAACGAGTTACCCTGGGCCAAAGTAAGATGTCGGAAAATTTATCCATCATCTTTAGATCATTTTCCTATAGGGAAACCATGGCTGTTCCACATCTCTATGTTTACCCGGTAACGTCCATGGCCCAGGTGAAAAACATGCCCGACTACATGTCTCCCGAAGAAGTGGCCGCGGACCGCGGATGACAGCGGATGACACCGGCCATGGGGATTGATCCATGAAACCATGGGGATGTCTACTAGATGAATCAATGGTGATTAGTAGTGATTGATAATGGTTATATAGTGATGGTTAATGATGCTTGATGATGGTTCATGATGGTTAATGATGGTTAATGATGGTTAAACAAGAAAATAATAGATGAATCAATGGTAATTAATGGTTCTCAATGGTGATTAATGATGATTAATGGTAGCTAATGATTGATGGGGATTTTCATGGAAAATGATCTACAAATCTAGGTCAATCGACTAGATGGGTAGAAACTAATCCGCTATAGTCTTGTGGTATCAATAGGATGAATTTAATGAGTGAGTGACTCGGCAGTGCACATTTTGCAACAGCTAAATTTTGAACCTTCCATTGTGGTTGACCTATATAACTTGGATGGCTCACTATTTGAAGGATCCCTTCAGGGTACCAACTTAGCGTGGTTTATTGTTAAATGGGCCATGACGCTCAGAAGGGGCCATCGCATGATGCAGACTTTGATCCCATGACACACCCAGGCATGGCCATATCCTGGGGTGTATCATGGTTTGAATTGTATGTGAATTTCCTTCTCTGACAATATATTCCTGTTCGCATTTCCGGCTCGCTTGAAAATGTTCTCTGTATTGATTACCTTTCGAATGAGGCTAAGATATTACCTTCGGACAAGCGAAGTGCAATGGCGCAACGCACGTCATTTCAATCCGCTGTGAGGTGCGTGGAATCATTGTTACAACGTCGTATCTTTCCTGAGTAAATCAAAAAGGGGTTCCCCAAACGGAGATGCTGAGCGTCGTGAGCCGCATGCACGGCGAATTGGTTCGAATGCGGCAGGAGATGCAGTCTCCATACTGAGCTGCGCAACACACGCCAGCTACTGGGCCAGACGATCGAAGTTTTAAGAGCCATGGCTGCGGACCTGGGGCCCCTGGGGCTGACCATCACAGCCACTGATCGTGATCAACCTGCTGGCGATCCATGAGCAACCATAGTTATACCGTATATACTCTCCGGGAATCAAACGGATGCTTTAAACGCTTTTAAACAGGAGAGTCACCTAGGAATAAGTTTTTTTCCAGCAACGTGCTTGATTCCCATATATTTATCACCAATCTTGGTATGGGTCAAAACCGTTCTGGTTATGAGTCAAAACCTTGGTCCCCTATTCTAGAATAGCTGGTTCATGGATGGTTATTTCTTATTCATATGGTAAATTAATCGGTTTTGATCACATATACCATCAAATTTTCCAAATATTTATATTCATCCATTATTGTTGGATTACTTTTCCAATATCAACCACTATGAGCCATGATTAAGCCAGTATTAAATCATTATTTATTATCAAATCTTTATTTACAAAATCTTTATTTATAAAATCTTTATTTGTCAATCATTGGTGTGTATACCATTATTCAACAATCAAATACAAAAATGATATCCTGGTTGGTGGTTTCAAACATGATTTTTATTGTCCATTTCATATATGAGATGTCATCCTTCCCATTGACGAACTCATATTTTTGAAGAGGGTTCAAACCACCAACCAGATATATATTCAAATATATACACATATACATATATATATATATCCAATTATAACCAGCATGTTAAACCACTATCATACTATATATACCACGGTTGTACGCATATTTTTACCATGTAATAACCATGTAACAACCACCAACCAGGATACTACTAACCATCATTAGCCACCATCATGTGTTTTTTGAAACGCCATGGCGTTTTTTTTTGGGCCGTCAGGACATCATCCGAGCCAGGGAGAAGCAGGCGAAAACGGGAACGGGACTGCGATGATTCTATCCTCAACTTATTGGCGATGGAAAATTGGGGACCTGTAGCCTATATACATAATATATTTATATATATATATATATTATACAGTATAGATATATATATATATATGGCTAAATACTGTATAGATATTTATATATATATATGGGTAAATACTGTATATATATATATATACATAGGTAAATTATAACGACCGAACCCTGTTCTCCCGAAGCCTGGAATCATGGTTAATTTCAGGGAAATCATCCCCAAATGGCCGAACTATTCAGGTTAGTGAAATATTATGGCCTTTACCCATATATATTCATGGGATCGGAAATCATTTTTTTTCAACCCCCTGTGCCCTGCAGAAGGAGGTGCTTGGCTTCCTTGCAAAGATGGAAATATTGCTTGCTATGTTCAGCCAATGGGAAAGTAGTGGCTGAAGCCTCTGAAGATTCTGGGGAAGGAGAAGATGTTGTCACCCACCGAATGTCATTGGACCACCTCTTGGTTCCTACTGATCAAGAAATCTTGGAAAGCTTCGACAAACTTGAAGAGAAATTTCACACATTGCCCAAAGGAGAATTTCAAGTCTGGCAACAGGCTTGTGGACTGACATATTCCAAATACGCCTTGTTGCTGGACAAGCAGCTCAGGAGCCATGGCATTCTGCAGCCAGCACAGCAATATTGCCATGATTGGATGCATGGCTTGGTGTCAGCAGGGTGGAGCCTGGCGCATGACTACTTGAAATTGTGGCTGTGGCCAAAGCATCTGCCACAAAACTTGGCTGACTTGTTTGGAAGCAAGCATGCGAAGAAATGCCAAAGCAACAAAAAAATCCAATGTCAAGCAAGTGAAGCTTTAAGCTTGCTGCCAGTCCTTGTGTGTTTGGTGAAATCATTGTTGCTTCCTCAGGGATTGCTGTGTCCAAAAATTTGCAATGCTTTTTTGGCTGCTGCTGCCATTGTAGATTTGGTGCATTTGGGACAAGTATGGGATGCTTGCAGCCCTACTGATTTGAAACAAACAGCTGAAAACTGCTTCATAAGATACATTTCACCAACTGAAAAAAACATGGATTGGATTCACCCATTTTTACAGCTATGTATTTGTTTGTGTAATACGATTCAACCGCTATATATCTGGATTTATTGGCTTCAGGGGAAAAAAAAGCACAGTCTCTGAGAGCAATGCAATGTGGGTGGCTTGTGTGTCAACCAAGTTACCAGAAAGACCACTTTCTCGTTACAAAGCAACTTAGCTAAGGGGCCCCACCTTGTGGTTACTGTATATCCCCATTACATCCTTTGTAAAATGGTTGATTCAATCCTCACACATATCCCCATTTATATGTATATATGTATATACGTATATATATATATATATATATGTATGTAATGTAATGTAATGTAATGTAATGTAGTGTAGTGTAGTGTAGTGTAATGTAATGTAATGTAATGTAATGTAAGTATGTATGTATGCATGCATGTATGTATGTATGTATGTAATGTATGTAATGTATGTAATGTAATGTAATGTAATGTAATGTAAGTATGTAAGTATGTATGTATGCATGCATGTATGTATGTATGTATGTATGTATGTGTGTATGTATGTAATGTATGTAATGTATGTAATGTATGTAATGTATGTAATGTATGTATGTATGTATGTAATGTAATGTAATGTATTGCAATGCAATGCAATGCAATGCATTGCAATGCAATGTAATGTAATGTAATGTAAGTATGTATGTATGTATGCATGCATGCATGTATGTATGTATGTATGTAATGTATGTAATGTAATGTATGTAATGTATGTAATGTATGTAATGTAATGTAATGTAATGTAATGTAAGTATGTAAGTATGTATGTATGTATGCATGCATGTATGTATGTATGTATGTATGTGTGTATGTATGTAATGTATGTAATGTATGTAATGTATGTAATGTATGTAATGTATGTAATGTATGGTATGTATGTATGTATGTATGTATGTATGTATGTAATGTAATGTAATGTAATGCAATGTAATGTAATGTATTGCAATGCAATGCAATGCAATGCATTGCAATGCAATGTAATGTAATGTAATGTAAGTATGTATGTATGTATGCATGCATGTATATATGTATGTTTGTATACATATGCATATCAGATATTATCAGATTATATCACATGACATCCCATGAATATCCACTACTTACATGCCCAAATTAGTCCTTCTTGGCCGCAGTTGGAAAGCTACATGAACGGGGTGGAGATCGGCCCCGAGCGTAGCGATGAATCCATCGCGCCCCTTGGCGGTGACGGGTTGCGCCAGAGGTTCACCAAGATGTTGGGAAATAAATGGTGGGAGATGGCCATAACTGGTCGATTTGAAAATGGTGATTGATGGTTACATAATGATGGTTAATGATGGTTGATGTGGTTGATGATTCAAAACTGGTTGGTGGTTTGGAACATGACTTTCATTTTTCCATTCAGTTGGGAATGTCATCATCCCAACTGACTTTCGCTCGTATTTTTCAGAGGGATTGAAACCACCAACCAAGTGATTAGTCTAGAATCTACTTCAAAACTTGATGGATTTGAATCAGGAATGGATTTGGGGAAGCGGGACGCAAAAACGTATTTGATTGCCTTGGCAGGATATAGTGAGCGCCATAATTGACCATTATAACATTAACCCATTAGTCAACAATGGTAAATATCGGAAGATTATCGTAATTTACCCCAAATAGTGGTAAAACAATGTGGATAAAACAATGTCATAAAGCACCCATTTGGGAATGGTCACCTGTTGATGGTGATATTGGGATGGTTTATTATTGTTTTACCCACATTAGCTATTAAAATAATTGGTGATTATATAATTTTTGGTTAATGAACATATCAAAATGGGACGAATATTTCTATTGGTGATCGGTTCATGATAGTTTCATGAACCATTTTTGTAGTGCGACGAATGATTCTTCTGGGGATTACGAAACATTGGTTCTGTGAGTACCATAGGAAAGCATGGGAAAAATGGTGATTCAAGCAAGAAATCATAAGAAATCACAGGCAAATGGGGATATCATGAGATTTCTGATGGGGATATTAATCTGGATGAACCTCACGTCGTGACATCACTGGAATGAAGTTTCTGCTGTTTTCAGATTAGTGAATTGCTATAATTCAGCCAGAATGGTGGAGCTAAGGGGAATTAGCCGTTTGAGCATCATTGATGATGTCTTCCATGGTTTATTACTGAGACCAGCAGCACCGGCAACACCAGCTCCGCCAGCCTCAGCACCGGCCAGTACGACTAGTAAGGCCATGCCACCGCCACCTCCGAAGCCCCCCGCACGCACCCCGGTGCAGAGCAGACCAACAGGCAAAGGACACAAACACAACCCTTGCCAGGAAAGGCGTGAGCAAGCGCAGTCTGTCAGAGCCAAAGAGGAGGCTCGAGTCAGGATGCATGCGCAACAGGTGCACCAACAGGAACTTGAGCTGCAAGCCCAGCAATGCCAGCAGTCGCTGCAAGGGCCTGAAAGTTTATTTTGGCGTGGTATTTGGTTGCAAGGGATGGCTCAGGCTGTTGCATTCATATTTGCTAGCCGTATTGGGGGCCGAGTCCCTGTTACATTGGCGATTTGCTTGCTTCTTGCGCGCTTGCTTCTTGCTTTCATATATCAATAATATAAAAATGAATGAATGTTTGGTATTTTGATACCCCAGTGGCTAGAATTCCAGGGTACTAGGGTTCTTATTTCAATTAACTGACAGAAGGGTTGAATCCAGCTATCCAGCCCCTGAAGTTCTTATTGCAGTAGGTTCTTAAACAGTGGTTTCACTGTACCCAATTAACAGCCTGGGTGTTATCAGTTTGGATGCTTGATGAATGGGGAAAATAGCCAACCGAGCCAACCAGTGAAGCAGTGAAGCAGGTGGTGCCCCCCCAGTTATGATGACCTGGAGAACCAGCTTGTGGTTGTATGCCCATTACTTTGCCATCAATGTTTAATGTTCAATCCTCATCAGTATCCCATCACCATGTCAAAAACGGAATTGATTAACTATTTATTTATTTATTTATATATATATATAGTGACGAACAATTGCTTAGAACGTATTTTGGATTTTTTTGTTCATTAGAGCTGGAAGGAAGTTCTTAGTATCACATTTAGAACATGAGAAGTTACATCATGTAGAACATGGTGGGAACCAATTCATCACTTACAACGTACCCAAAATTTGTCAGCGAGTTGATGGCATACAGACTGATCAATTTTCCGGAGGTAACGGCCCTCCCCAAGTCGGACAAGACCAGTTGTTGGTCCGGACGCGGGATGAGGATGCTGCTCGGCGGAGATTCATCGACGGTCGCCCAGGGACTCAGAACTCTCAGTATACACGGTCTGGGAGCGGGCAACTTTCTGGGTCCGGCTGTGATGTCTGGGGAACTGGCTGACACGCAGATCGCCCAGGTCAGACGGAAGCGTATCGTCAAGATGCGCGGTACGCAGGGGGTGTTCTCAGCGAGCAATCTGCCGCCAGTCGCAGACTCAATCAGGGCAGCCCTATCACTGGGGAGGAACAGTGGAAGTGGGACGATCTATTCCCGTACTCCCTGGCTGGAGTGGACGTGTCGGAGAAGTACCGGCCTCTCTCGCATGATGCAGAAGAACTGCGTCGGGATCATGCATGGATCGTTGTATATCTACATTCCAGCCCACAGATCTCATGGGGATAAAGCGAGTGCCCGTACAGCAGTGGGAGGATTCATACCCTTCATCGAGCGCTCCGCTCCATCCATCGCTGCCCCGCAATACAGCATCTGCATCAACCGCTGGAGGCTGGCTATCGTAGCGATAACGTCCCAGTCGGAGGTGGACGTACCCAATATAATATATATATATATATATTTATATTTACATGTATGTATATACATGTCATTTGCTTTTTATTCATACACATGCGACGGACAACTACTTGGAATATTCCAAGTGTTGAATTGGCCCCTATGTTGTAAGTGTTGGGTGATGTTGTAAGTGCTGAAAATATGCCTATGTTCTATCTGTTTATTTATACCTACGTTTTAAGTAGAAAAAACGATTTGGAAAAATACGTTCTAAGTAATTGTCCGTGGCTATAAATATACGTATATATATATGTATATCCACATTTTTACATATATATATATATATAAACACATATACACATGTAAGTATACATATATACATATCTATATACATATATATATATATATATACATATATAATATTTTTATATATACATATAATATATATATGTGTGTGTATATGTGTATATATGTATGTGTATATATGTATTTGTGTATGTATGTACATATCCAATGAAAAATGCCCAGGTTAAATCTTTATGCAGCCTGGGGCTGCCACCACCTCGTGGGTACATCCAGGCCAGCCTACGCTCTGTTTCTGCCAGCTGCTGTGGGTTTGGCCTTGGCGCGGCTTCTCAGTTTTCTGTCGACATGGCCAGATGATTTTTTCGATGGACTTGGGTTGTTTATCTCTGGTTTATGTTTTATAAACCAACAAACTATGGTAGATATATCTATATTCATTATGGTCAATATAGCAGCAAACTATGATGTATAACTAGGCCCTTTGGCTCATGCCCAACTGCCCAACCAACTGGATGGGTAGAAACTAATCGTTTTTCATTTGTTTGCTATAGATTGGAAAATCACCAGCCAAACAGCAAAATATGTGTATTATGTTTATTTTTTGCAGACTGCCAAACATTGACCATGTATATGCATGTATATGTGATAAACGGATGTAAACGATTGGTTGATGATTGGTGATAATCCATGTGGTCATTCCATTACTAAATCCATGGAACTGGGAAAATTTGCGATATCTTTGCAATACACTGAAAATGCATGGGATGTAAAGATTTAGGACATATACATATATAATCATATTTTATAGACAGATAGATAGATAGATAGATCGATGGATTGGATTGGATTCGATTGGATTAGAGTAGATTAGATTACATAGATAAATAGATGTACACAACTGCTAGTTTGCAGATCATCCGTGGAAACGGGCATCCTCGCCGATATTTGGGCCTTGAAGACATTGGGTTCCTATTGCAACGGCAAACTTCTTACGCTTGGCTGACCCTCCAGACAGGCTCCACTTAAGCAAAGCAAGTGAACGAGCAGAACGCTGTGATGCCCCTTCCAGATTGGTTTCAATCGCTAATCAATCGGGTTGTCGCGATCTGGAAGACGGATTCAGTGGACGTGGTATGAACGAAATCAAATTAGAAAGGAGAAAGTTCTACCCCCGAAGCAACACAAGGATATCAGCAATGGCTGACCGATTTGGGGCAGCTCACATGGGTCAAGAATATGAATTTCCTAGTCCTATTCTACCCAACGTGATTTCTGCATCATGATTCCAACTGATTCGATTTTATTCTGGATGGGTTGAAACCCAATATTTTTGATGAGTTAAGTGACTATATTAATATTTAAATATGCCATGGTCTCCAAAAGGATGAGAAAAACCCAGACTTGGGAGATGGTCATCAGGATTCCCAAGGAAATTCATATGGACCATACCATACCACAAAAAAAAAACATCTTTGGACCATGGCACCATCTGATGGAACCACGAAAAATGTGATATAGTTCATATATGTTAATATAGTTGATAAATGGTTTGGTGGTTCGTGATTGATTAATTAGATCATCAATAGATCATATTCAATCGCTGGGAGTTGGGAATATTCTGCAGGTTTTAGCAGTGGTTTCTGCCTTCGGCTGATTTCCGGCACAATCTGCATCCCAGAAATGGTTTTGAGCGACCCTCAAAAAGCTGGAACCGTAACATTCACTAAGATAGTGGAGAATTTAAGGTAAATGGTTTTCCATCTTTTTGGGCAAAACAAAATGCACCCCAGAAATAGTTTAAAGGAGAACCTGTAGGACAGCCCCATATATATGTGGCCCTTCAATCCATGAATTCCAGTAGATTTTCACTTCAAAACAAACGATTGAATGCAGGACTTCAGCAGAAAAGTTGCTGGCCAAATCATTCGAAAATCCATCAGCTGTCAGATGTTTTCTGTTCATTTTGCTGCAAAAATCTCAGCAAGAATTGCCAAATCTTAGGCCTTGTACTACCTGAGCGTGACATACCAGGACTTCAAGGACTGAATTTGCACGTTTGTGAGTGAAAACAGCATCAGGGATGGTCGGATGGTGCATTTGTATGCCAGGTATCCCAGGTGTCCCAGTAGATGGCAGATGAGCTGGCAAAACATTAGCCAGGTGGGTCCCCTCTGGTAAACGTTTACATAACTATGGAAAATCACCATTTTTAATGGGTAAATCCACTATAAATGGCCATGTTCAATAGCTATGTTTGTTTGCCAGATGGTTAAAAAAAAATCCATGTGTATCGTATCTTGCCATTTGCTTCCCACATGTTTTGGAGTTTGCCTTTGACATGTACAACATGTACAATGGCTTTGCTTCCGAGAACTATCTTGGAAGTGGAATCGATGGCCATGTCAGGTAGCGATTTTCTTGGAGGTACCTACTATGTATGAGGCCAACCAGGGCTAAATTTCAGGGATGTTTATGTCCCCAAAATTTCTATGGTTTGAGGACTGGTGTAACAGTGTAGCTCCATATTTTTTTATGCAGTTTTTCTGGGATGAGGAGAGATCCGTTGGCATGATCTCTTACGCCGATTTGCCCCATGGCGTGAGATTTTTTTGGCGTTGGGAACTGCTCTTCCAAAGTTGGATGGTGACAGGATGGTGTACCCAGGCAGATGTTTGTTGGTGAAAAAGGGGGCCCATCTAGATATTATTGTTGATATTATGTTGTAGTTATCTGTAACTATAATATGTTATAAAATGTATAATATAGCATAATTATACGGTATTCTACACTATTGTTATTTCAGTTATAGACCTACTTAGCTAACAAACTGGGACCCCATCCTGTAATGACAAGCCTGGATGTCAGCAGAATCCTGATCGGGAGATTGTTTTTCCCGGGTTTGACATTAAGCGTAGTACTAACAAGCGCCAAGTTTTTCAGGGTGGTACCCGAAATTTAGTAGGATAGAACAGCGGTATTACTCAGAAAGTGGACCACGGCCATATGTCAACAGAATTGTGGAAAATTTGACTGATCAAAACGAACAGAGACTTATGTGCAAGACAGATCCAACAAGGTTGGAGTGGCATCCGACAAGGTTGTGTCATGTACATGTCCATTTGTATACATGAGACCCACCTCACTGTATGTACAGACATCAAACAATATGGATTAGACCAGATTAGAGTGGATTCGAGTTGATAGAGAGCTACACTAGTACATACTAATACAATCTAATAGATCAAGTAGACATTACACAACTCCAAGGTGGCGCTTGCAACTTTTTGCTTCAAAAACACCCCATAGAGTTACTATAGTTATGATCATCACAAAGCTTAGTGACGAGTGAACTCATGGGCCACTTAGCCACCTGGGCCCCATATCTGGATATAGATACCTAGTGGATGGTTGCTAAAATCACCAGTGGGATTATAGAAGGTGCTGGGACCCCAGTTCGGACTCGCTAGGCTAAGTTGGTGAACATACCCTCATAGAAATACATGATTTTTCCAGCTATAAACCTCCATTTATTTCAGGGATTTTCCATGGCTATGTTAAATAACCAGATGGTATAGTTTATAAACCAACGTTCACATCTGCCTGGGGAGGGGCACAACTGGCACAACCTTGTAGTTGGGAAAAAAACATCCGGTTTTGCACCATCTACCGGGGATTGCAGGGCAAGCATCCACAGTATACGTCAGCGCTGAGGTGTGGAACGGACGCCTTCCAGCTGAAACAGCTCTTCTTCCCCAGCTGCTTGGCTTGGTTTTTTTTTGGCACTGGGAATATAGTTACTATGTGATCAGTTATGCGCAATAACATGATGACATATCATACATAGTAATCAGATGTAATCAGCCAATGTAGTGTATAGTTGATGCTGGATGTAGTGATAATACCCATTGATAAATGATTCTAGATCAGTTATTGGAAGTGATTAGCGTTTTTGTTGTCGCTTCCCCGCCACCGCCCACCCACACACACACAAATGGTTTGCCACCGACCCTGTGAAGAGCTGGCGACTAATAGAAGCAGCTTTCGGAGGGGAAGGACAAGCGCTTGATCAGAGTCCATGACCACCCTGGTGGCCGAGATCTCTTTGCACTACCCCTTGAAGATCTGGCTCGCCAGGCAATAACATCAAGTGGTTGGTGGTTTGGAACATGGCTTTTATTTTCCATTTCATATATGGGATGTCATCCTTCCCATTGACGAACTCCATCATTTTTCAAGATGGTTAAAACCACAAACCAGCATAACATGGGTATGGGTCAAAACCCTGGTAGCCTAATGAACCCAATATAGATGGTAAATATTGGTAAATGGATGTTCATCCACAAAATATTTGGACAAGGTTTTGACCCATTCCCACATCAAATACAGGCCAGATTGCTCCAACCGTTACTGGTAAAATGGCCACCGATGGCCACCCTGACTGCTGGTTGGGTCATGTAAGTGGTGTTTTATAATCTGATTGGTGGTTTGGAACATGACTGGATTCTGACTTTCCAGAAACAGTTGGGAATGGAAAATCATCCCAAGTGACTTTCACTCACGCAACATCATTTTTCAGAGCGGTAGGCGAAAAACCACCAAGCAGTTGGTTGATCTGATGGAGATTTCTCCAGTTGGATCTAGGGGCAAAGCCTCGTCGGGAAACCGCCCCGAAACTTTGATTTTTTTTTGTGCAAAAAAAATCATTGGGTCAACTGTCTGGATGGAGAGTTTCATGTGTTTTTTCTTGCTAGTTAAGTTAATGACTTAAATTCCATGTTTGCTGGTTATAATGTGGTTATCTCGGGCAACAATGGTTCTTAGTGATTGATACCCTCTGGTTATTTAACATAGCCATGGTATAGATGGTCCATAGAAATACATGATTTTCCCAGCTATAAACCTCCATTTGTTTCAGGGATTTTCCATGGCTATGTTAAATAACCAGATGGTAATGTAACACGTGTAGTAATAACTACAAATAATACATGTTGTTTCTTCCCACTTACCTAATAATAGCACCTAATATGACCTAATATATGTTTGATGTACTGGTAGTTATTCACTTTGTGGTAAGTGGTAACATGTGATAAACTATCAGTTTTTAGACTACGTGACTGATGATCGATGATGTGTTGAAAGTAATTCAATGAGAATATGGGGATGTGTTAATTGAACCAGCGTTGAAGAAAAAGTGCAGCTTATTTCAGATTGTCCATGAAAATGATAATGAAACAAATGAGGTTACAAAATCAACTGAGCTGGATTAAATGGGGACATCCACTGGGGTTGATGATGGTTGATGGGGATTGCAGCGAAATACAAGCAGATTCCACCCACTAAACATGGGCATTGAAAATGAGATTTGGATCCAAGGGATGTTTAGAAAAGCGATCATGGAACCAAGCCGCCCGGTGGTCGTGAAGATCACAGAAACGTGACGTTCGAATGGTGAACCATGGTGGGATGTCACCCAAACAACCCAACGGACCCAATGGAGTTCTTTGGCGAAAAAAAATATACCCAAACGGGCCTAGCGCTTTCCAGTTTGGTCCAAAATGTTGGGTCTACCCTCTGGTAAATGTTTACATAACGATGGAAAATCACCATGTTCAATAGGTAAATCCACTATAAATTGTCATTTTCAATAGCTATGTTAAATTACCAAAGGGTACATGATAATGCACATTACCCGTTCAATGTGTATCAAAACCTTCATTTGCTTCGGAAAAATCTCCAGCGGCCAGAGACACGTTTGATTACCAAAGGTAAAGAAAATGCGGATTGACATGTTTTCTTAATCTAGCACCAAGGTTGGAATATCTTTGGATAGCCTGAATTCTCCATTCAGTGACTCAATGTTGGATAAAATCCGAGTCTGTTGGATGCCTCATGTTTGATGGGTCAGTCCCAATCTTTCAGCATTTGATCGTCTTAAATTGTAAATGTGTCCCCCATTTTTAGGGAATGAGACCCATGAAATGCTTGAAGAAATCCCCATGAAATGCCCAGGTGCGGAATGTGTTGAACCCGTGTGGTCCATGAGCAAAGAGGACTGCATGGGGAATGCCATGGGCTGGTGACGATGCTTGCGTGCCATGGTGAAGTTAGAATCCCATAGGATCCATGTATGGTATATATGCTAACATTGAGGGTATATTGATGGGATCCATGTTACCATATATAGCATACATGGATCCTATGGGAATGGATTTAACGTGATTTAACCTCTGGTTATGTCAAAATAGCTATTGAAAATGGTGATTTATAGTGACATGTCCCATTAAAAATGGTGATTTTCCATAGCTATGTAAACGTTTACCAGAGGGTAACCATGAAAGTTAATTAGAGTAAATTAGGGGATATGTTAATTGTTATGTGGTTGGGATATGTTCTGGGAGATATATCATCAACATTCATCAACTACATTCAGAAGTTGTCGTACTTGGATTACATCGCCATTTTGGGGGACTGGTCATCAGTCCGATCGTTGCCCGCTTCAGAAACCAAAAAATCACGATTCAGAAACCAAAATGTGCGATTCAGAAACCAAAATGTGCGATTCAGAAACCAACATATACGATTCAGAAACCAAAACGACCGATTCAGCAACCAAAACTGAAGCGATTCAGAAACCAAAACGTACCAATTCAGAAACAAAAAACGCGTTCAGAAACCAAAACGTACGATTGAGAAACCAAAATGTACGATTCAGAAACCAAAACGTACGATTGAGAAACCAAAATGTACGATTCAGAAACCAAAATTTACGATTTAGAAACCAAAACTTGGCTGCCACCCCCTCTGACCACTATGTCGCATCTTGAACTTCACAAGAGACCAAAACCCCCGCCACCCCCTCTGACCACTAAGTTTCATGTTTTGGTTTCTTATCGACTTTTTGGTTTCCGAAGAATCCTCGGTTTCCGAAAAATCCTGTTCGGTTTCCGAAGAAGACCTTTTGGTTTCCGATGAATCTTTTTTGGTTTCGGAAGAATTCTTTCATCGAGTCGACCTTTCATAGGGCACCAGGCCATGGTCCTCTGAGGCTCCCACTACTTGGTTGGGTATCCCAACTGGTTGGTGGTTTCGAACATGACTTTTTTTCCATATGTTGGGGATAATCATCCCAACTGACTTTCATCTTTTTCAGAGGGCTTGAAACCACCAACCAGCCAATCATTCGTTGCAACGAAGGACTTTGTCGGTCGTGATTTGGAATGATTTTTGAGAATCGGTGACTGTGTCCTCCACAACGTTGTTGGGCAAAGTCTTCTCATCATTTCTCATCCGCAGCTCCGTGCAAGACCAAAAAGGTGATGCACCGGCTGTGCCGTGCTGCTTTCTGGCTTTGTTCATGGCGTTGAGCCATGAATGGATACAAGGTGGTGCCCCATAGTTAGCTAAGTTGGTGAACATAACTCCAATAACTATGGTTTATGGTAGATATGGGTATGGATCAATACCTATTAATACCGTTTTTAGTGGGATGAACATCCATTTACCAGCTATTTTGATGTTCACCAGGGGTACAAGGTTTTGACACACTGCCATATATACTTACTATGGTTTATAACCAACAAACATAACTGGGGGTGCACAACCTTGTAGAAATTGGCTGGGAAATTGGCGGCTCGTACGACACAGCTGGCATTCGTTGTGACCATCTAAGATCTGGTTTGAACCTTGGCAGTTTGCACCATGTTTGAAGTGTCTTTGAAAATACGCCAAAGTAGTAGGGAGTGGACCTGGGATCTTCAAACTTCTGCGAAAAGCTTCAGGACCGCGGGGAGACCACCCACTAACTGGCCATGTCGTAATTTTGTCCGCCACTCACTTGAGTTGTTTAGTTTGTTCCAATGGCCATAACCAGAAGAAAAGCCAGGGTTTCCGCTCAAGATGTTCTTCAAACCCATTTATTGAATCTATTTGTTGATGGTCTTCCGATGATATCCCATTACAACCCCCTGGATTTTCCAATTATGTTCTCGTATATTTTCATGATTGATGGTTAAACCACTACTATATAAATCTCATCTAAATCTTACAATACTTCCTATAATGGACTATATTCTGTGGCCACTTTCTCACCATTGTAAGACCGCGATATTGAACTTAGTCAACTGATTTCCTCGAAAAATTCTGTCAACAATGCTCTCCAGGAGTTTGAAGAGTCTCAGCGACAGGCTTGGGGGGTAGATGTTCACTGCAGCATAGAAACAAAGGGAATAAATGGCGGGATATGGGGATGTAACCAGCAATTTGGACATTTAATGGGATGATAAAATGGGGGTACCCCCATGACTTAGGAAACCTCCATATGGAGATGGATCAAGACCTATGAATTTACCAGCTATTTTAGGGTACCTTCCGGATGCCAGGGGCCCTTGACTCACTTGCCATGTGTTTTTTTAGACCATTAGCAACCCACAGGATCTGTCGTGTTTACGTTTTATCATCAATAATATCCTTGTGAGATTCATGGGTACTTGATCTTTACCAAATGGGTACTTCATCTTTACCCAGCGCTTGTTGTGCTCTTGTCTGCATGAAATGCCAACTTAAGACCTGAAACATCCTGACACCATGACCTAAAGACCTGCGATAGGTCTGGGATCGCGGCCGCTGTCATGACTCGCGTGAAATACCTGCTGTTTGTTCTGTGTCTCTTGATTTTGGTAAAAAGGAGTATTCCTTAACAAACAAACATACATAGGTACATGCATGCATACATACATACAAACATACAATCATACAAACTTACAAACATACAAACACACAAACAAACATGTGTAAGATTGGAGCCATTACCCTTTTGCAATCAGCCAAGAACATGTATTCCATCACCATATTTTTCATCCATTGGTGGGTCGCGAGATCAGGTGCAACCCACGGTGCGTGGGGAAAAGAAATTGCCCAAGACAGCGCAAGAGCTTCTGAAAGAGATGGCTGGGAGGCCCAGAAGTTACCCCCCAATTCACAAAGTGTGCCCTGAAAATAGATGGTGCCCCCCGGTTATGTGTTTTGGTTGATAACCCATCTAAATATTCATAAGTATCATACACAATTGTTATTATAATTCTGTTCACCAACTTAGCTAACAAACTGGGGCCCCATGCTGTGAAAATAGCATTTGTTTAGTTGAACACAACCAACACCTAACTCAGCGAAGAGTCTACGTGAATTTGCAGCAGGGTAAGAGTTAATCTGCAAGGATGGTGATGATGATGGCTTGTAGCAAATGAAGCATCAGATTATAGTAGGCTATATCCCTGGTGCCGGATAAGTCAGATTAATTCAGATTAATCCACTTATGACTGGGGTTCACTTAGCTACTTACTAAGTGACATGAACCAACAAAAATTGGCAGTACGTGCATTGACGATTAAGAGTCTTAAGAGGTATGTTATGTTTGATTCAAATACTGATTGGTGGTTTGGAACATGGCTTTTATTTTTCCATGTATTGGGAATGTCATCATCCCAACTGACGAACTCCATCATTTTTCAGAGGGGTAGGCTCAACCACCAACCAGAGGCTTTTGAGTTTAGAAGCATCATTTTTCTGGGGGGGAAAATTCATTGAGAAAAGTTAGTCCCAAAAGTTAGTCCCAAACTTCAGGCTTGGTTCATGATTTTTCTCGGAGTGTTATACTCTCCCATATTCATTGGGGATTCCCTGCTGATCATGCTGCATTTTTCACTGCGAATCCCGTGATAAAAACCGCGAATCACTGCAAGGGATGGGATAGGGATGTTGTTAGTAAATCAATAATAAACCACCCATATATTGATGCTGGTTGGTGGTTTGGAACATGTTTTTCATATATTGGGAATGTCATCATCCCAACTGACTAATATTTTTTGAGAGGGGTTGAAACGTCTGGCTAATATGGTTTACGCTGAGGAACCATATTGTTGGAACGGCTAAGGAAGCGAAATAACTGAGCTGTGATCTACCCTGTGGTCCGGTGCGAAGCGGTGCGAAGCGCCAAAAAATGTCGTGCTTTTCAAAGTCTTTAACTTGGGAGGAAAAAGACACCACTTGAATCTTGACCCATGGTGATTTCAATGGACCTCCCTTAAGGTTTCACCTACCAGTGACCAGTCCGCAGAGAAAAAAGCCACAGCTTCACCCGTGTTGGTTGGTTTCTGGGGCCCAAGACATTGGGGATTATTTTCGTCCGACTTCTCAATCGACCAGAAAATTTTGGGGATTGACCAATATGACAATAGGATTATGGTTGGTGGTAAATCCTTATATCTCCATGTTGTTGCTAATACTCCCATATCCCATGAAATATTCCCGATATCCCAAGAATGCCTGGCTATACCTGCCAAGGACACCAGATTTAAATCTAGTCGACTGATTTCGCCCGGGATCTTTTGTTGGGACATATCTAGCTTGAATATCACCTGATTGTTGAGAATATAAGCGGATCATCCTAAAGTCCTAAAGTAAAAACTATCTAACATTACCATATTTCAGCTTGGTGATCTCTGTAATTTGCTCGTGTATATGTCTTCTAAGTACCTAGAACAGTGGAAGAGGTAGATAAGATCGCCAGAATATGTAAATCGCGCCATCAATCAATCTCAATCAACAACATCAACAACATCATCAACAACAACCAACAACAACTAACAACAACCAACAACAACCAACAACAACCAACAACAACCAACAACAACCAACAACAACCAACAACAACCAACAACAACCAACAACAACCAACAACAACCAACAACAAACAACAACAACCAAC
>Ga0126342_10006874_pt1 | contig 20248 bp, 13 predicted proteins | sample Cyp1metagenome_FD_92528 | JGI IMG/M metagenome (GOLD analysis project Ga0126342, IMG submission 92528) | Coral microbial communities from Lord Howe Island, Old Settlement Bay, Australia - Cyphastrea 1 metagenome | ecosystem: Host-associated > Invertebrates > Cnidaria > Coral ...
ATACATACATACATACATACATACATACATTATGTATATATATTATATATTTATATTATGTATATATATATTATATTATATATTTTTTAAAATTTTATATGATATATATTATATATAGTATATATAATATATATATTATATAGTATATATATAATATAATATATATATATATATATTATATTATATTATATATATATATATTATATATATTATATATACTATATATATTATATATATTATATCATACATATATATATATATATTATATCATATATATAATATATATATATATATATATATATATATATTATATGATATATTATATATTATATATACATATATTATGTATATTATATATATATATATATGATGATATTTTCATTTGTGTTGAAACCATCAGCCAGTGATACTGCAAATGGTCTACACTCACCGGCCCCTGTGCCTAATTTGAGCCAAGGAGTAAGCGCCAGCTAGTTCAAACCGTGGTGAGTGGTGGCAGCTCGGACCACCCCCCAAATCCGTTGTGGTTTCACACAGAATTTGTCACCTTTTGGGGACACGGGTTTGTCATTTTTTTGCGGATTACCGTAAGATCTATTGGTTTAAACTGAATATGTTTTGGATATCATTTTCATTGCCATACCAGGGGTACAGTATACCGGCACACCTTATTGTGTATGGCAAACTCAAACGGTCAAAGCTTGGGGTATTCAACCGTCAAGAGTGATTGGAGATGATTTCAGGGTATATAGATAATGATAGATATTCAATACACACACATATATATATATATATATATCAATTTAATATTATAGATAGTATAGATATTTGATATTTATATGATTTTGGGTATACATATTGTACATCAGAAGAGACCCTATTCAATATCAATAGGGAAGTGAACAGCAGGTACTAGCGGGTCATATGCCATGGGACAAGCCATATGTAAGCAGCGGGATATTCTACGATACCCGGGATGCATCGAAAAAAACTCCAAAAAAACCCAACAAAATTTGGGAATAACTGCATGGTCAACTCCCAATTATTTTGGTTGGTTTAATCATTTTGGTTGGTTATGTTGGTTTAATATGGTTTAATCTTCAATTTTGGAATACCCTCTGGTAATTTAACATAGCTATGGAAAATCACCATTTTTAATTGGAAAATCACCATTTTTAATGGGTTTACCAGAGGGTATTTGGATGAAATCCCCTTTTGCTTCGCTTTAAATCATCATTTTTCTTCACAACGCCGCAACCGCAACGGTCGCGACGTAGGTAGCTTCGGAGAACTTGCTCTGCTCTACCTCGTCCCTCGTGCGGCCACAGTGGTCGCCAAGGAGATCCCTCGGGAATGGGAAATCTATGGGAAATCTTCGTGCGCGACGTTGCGAATACCTATATATTACATGTACAATGTAGCACACACACACACACCTATATCATATGTATATACATAAAATCCATTTTATATGTAAATTATATATATACGTATATATTTACACGTATTTACATATATAATATCACGTGTATATATATATATATATGTACATATCGCTATATGTACATGTACACATGTGTATATATTTGTACATATAAACATACCTGTATTCATCCATTCATCCCTGGAAACGGAAGATTTCTGGAAGCAACATCCCCATTGCTATCCGCCAAGCAATCATGCTTCCGGATAACTTCGAAAAATCGACCTTCGTTGACATTGATTCATCTTGAGGAAACATGAAGAAGACCTCAACATATCTTAAATTTATGGGTTCGGAGTTATATGATAAACATTTTTTGACATACACAATACATTACAAAATTGGTTTATAAGTATCAAGATTGATGATACCATGATCATATGCCATGATATTTACCACCATGATATACCAACTTTTGCTCCAGGAAGACTCGGTGGTGTGGGTCATCGATCGAAAGAACTTTAAGGCGGCGGGAACCGAAACGGGGGCCAGGAGAGTGGCCACAGCCCGGGTTTCCTGAAAACATGATCTGAAAATGATGAGGAAAATTCACATCTAATTTTCAGTTAGTTGACAGGAGGGTATACATGAAAAAAATCACAGAAATTTGACCATCATTTATAGACTTAAAACATCTTAAAACGCCTTTAATCAACAATAATATGGGGATACTTGATAAATGATGGTTGGTTGATGACAACTTTGGAAGCTACACGGTTGCACTGCTCAAATATATATATATATATATATATATAATATCGGGGGTCGTCATCATCATCATCATCATCATCATCCTTATCCTCATCCTCATCCTTATCCTCATCCTTATCCTCATCCTCATCCTTATCCTCATCCTCATCCTTATCCTCATCCTCATCCTCATCCTTATCCTCATCCTCATCCTCCATGAACCCAAATCCTTATTCGTTGACCAACCAGGATCCAGGAATAGAATTCTGGTTTTGAAGACTGCTCAGGTCAAGCCCACTGTTGTGCTTGGGGTATTCACCCCTCAAACTACTGTACTATTCACACGAGTTCATCGTCACAATGAATGGTAAGAATCACCATTGATCAACGAGGATAGTAGATCTTCACTCCAGCTAGCCGAAACTACGGGCCAATGTTCCCATCAAGGGACAAAGGTCCACCCGAAGGTTATAGAAACCTCCAAAAGGATAGAAAAGTCTTTTCAAAATCGCTTGGCTTTTAAGCTGGATTTATTCTCATTCTTTTTACAAAGCGTATGTTACGAATATTTACGAATCATTCTGTTTTTTTTATTGGATGATTCACTTTCTACAACCATCAGTTGGGTTTTAACAACCATGGACCGTGCTTTGTATTTTTTTTCTATCGAACTTCGTTCTTTCTGCCACAGAAATCCCCCGCCGTGTTGCGGATTTCACCAGGACATCTTGATGAAAGTCTCAGATGAGTCCCTTGGCCAAAGGGGTGGCCGACTGGGGACATTTTTCATCACAGGGTGATGTGAAAATTCTGTGCGAATGGTGGTGAGATGACCATCGAAAAATAGGATTGAATCAACAAATGATTCATTGTGATTTAAGCACGAAAAATGGTGGTTGAACCAGAAAAAACATAGGGTTTTGTCACTGGATCAATTTTCTGGGGGGATTAAGCAGGATGCGCAACAATCTCAGCAAACCTTGGTAAGGGCTAGCTTTATGGTATATTTTTGTTGCCATAAACAGTGGTATAAACTGCCATAGTGATGATTATTTGTTGCATGTTGTTCTATACAGGGTATGCAAAAAATGGCATGTTGAGAGTTCAATGGTTATACAGTTATACACTACCCAGCTTGAAATCACATTCTGCATGGGTTTTGAGTCCCCACAATTGAAAAAACCTTGCCCCAGCTTAGGAAGATTCAAGAGTACGTGAAATACCTCAGCCGAGTGGAGATCCTCAATAGTTTGCTGGCAGCGGAGAAGCTGCAAGTGGCCAAGGCTGGACGTTGGTTAGAGCTGATGTGGGAGCACTTTTGCAATTTTGTTGCGTGAAACAGTTCGAAACAATTCAGGGAGTTGAGTTGAGATCCAAACTTGGGGTGGAACAGCTCCAAAAAACTCGCGCGGAATTGCATAAGATAAAGAATGTTGAAAGATGATGTGCATATTGGACATAGCCAAGTTTGGATAACGCACTGGTGACAAGACATAATGGCGATATTTCCATAAATATGACACATTAATACAAATTAAAACAAATTATGTGACAATGGTTTCGCAGTTTCGTAAACTTTACGGGGTGTAGAACACAGTCATGTCATGTCCATAACCTCTGGAACCTGGATTCTTCAGTTTGGGGATGCTCCCTGAATATCGTTAGAGTGAATATCGCAGACTCACAGCATTACATATTACAGTGATATACAGTAGTCATTGATTTTTTCTTTTCAACGGGAAGATAGACCCAACATGACCCAATCAGAGTCTCAGGTCGTCCACCCCAGCTAAAGCCAGGCCTTGATGGAAAAGCACTTTTCCAAGAATGACGTGATCATCACACAAGGCGCTTGTTAGATCCCTGATGGGTTTTTTACGAAACCGTTTACGAGAAGGGGGAAGGAATATGAAGGTTCATCAATTCGTAAAGGGAGGTAATGTTAACATGGATGCGGATGGTTAATGTGTGAAATTCAAGATGATACTACAGGAAAGGCAGCATGCAACGGTTGAAACACTTTTGAAGCCCATGTTATTTGTGGTTCTGTGGAAAAGTCGGCGGGAAGGGGGTGAAGCACCACATTGATCGTGAAAGGTATCGTTGTGTTGCTACATGGCCATGGACCAAAACTCCGATCCTGTAGTGACATCGAAATGGCTGGGAAGGTTCATCCATTTATAAGGAAACACATACCTTAAAAGCATCATTTTTTTTGGATTTTGAACCATTTCTACCATATTCATTGATATTTTGAAGCATGCATCCATGGATCATTTTTTCAACCATTTCTTCATGTCAGAAACCAAGCCCTAAATCCATCCAGGTGATCCGGGCACCACCTTCTACATCCTCTTCGAAGGAGATGTGGCCGTTTCCATCGATGGCACCTTGGATACCGCCGGGACCGTTGTGGGGAACATTATGATGAACCATGGAAATATCCCCACAAAATATGGCCTCATATGGTACAGTACCTCTATTTTAGGATCCTGAAATTCCCATTGAATGATGATCAACGATGATAAACCGCTGGATGTTGTGGCTTTTTTTTTGTCAGACCAAAAAAATCTTGTTTCACTCAGCCCGTAGCAAGCCTCCGCTTAGCTTCGCAGCGCAAGCCGCCTCCAGGTGATGAAAAGGCCCGTCTGCAGGCCAGTGAGGAACGGGGCACAGCGCAGCTTGGCTTTTCAAGGATCACTGAGGCCATGGGAAATACATGGAAATACCGTAACGGTGGCCTTTTTTTTGCAGGGAATTTGTTGGCGCTCTTTAATTGTTCAAGAACTTGATTTCGTTGATTTTTAATTCAGAAATATACAATAATATACATACGTGTATATATATATGATTTAACCACCAGCTTACAGCTAATAAGCGATGGTTGATTTGTCATTAAGAATCTATACCATTCTATACCTGGTTTATTGGTGCATTAATCAATGATAATTATAGGGCAGAATGGATCCCTATGCATTATGCAGCCTATGCACCAACCAATATTTTATAATGGGATGGGACTGTTCATCTCGGTCTCCAGAAAAGTGGCTGGTAGTAGAACAGGTCGCTGGGAGTCGCTAACAACAGCGGGAAATGATGTGGATAAGAGGTTTAATTGCTTGGTGGTTTTGAAATGTCGTTCATTTTTCATAGCTACTTGAGATGATGATGATGATGATGATGATGCTGTTTGTATCTATGTGTTCCCCAGTTGTACATGGGATAATACTATAACTGAGCATTTCCAAAGAGACAGGTCGAGTGATCGGCAGTTGATTTTGACTCCAGGAACCTATTGTATCACTTTCAACATCTTTTAACTATGTTTATATGTTTCATGTTGCAATGAAACCAAGAACTGCTTTGCAATTTGATGTTTCTTTCATATCATAAATAACCTACATATGGATATTGGGATGTGTAAGATACTCGTATTGGGCATGTTGCCCTCCACTTGAACTGGTGCGATGACCCAGTTTGCCATGGAATATGGAGCTACCCGTTCTGGGACCATCCGCAGCGCCGGCCTAGTGAAGAGGATCTGAGATCGCTAGGTCCGCAATTGAACTGTTGAATTTATGTGTCCATATATATATATATGTATAATTATATATATATATATATACACATATTTTTTGAAAACAAAAAAGCAAAACATCCAGAATACAGCTGCCCAAGTCTGGGAAGAGATGACCCGGATTTCTGCTGATTTCCAACAATTTTCATCCAGACTGCTGTTTCACATCTCTCCATTTCCACATCATCACCCTGCACCATACTTAGAGTTTGAGCTTTGGGTACCCCAACATCTCGGGCTTAGAATTTCAAATGTGTCCATGTTTTTCCTGTTAAACAACTGTATACAACTGCCATGAAGTGGTGGCCTAAAACTGGGGGACCCCAAATTCATCCAAAATCAGACAATTCGACAATGTTGGCAATTCAAAACTATGGGTTTAGGGCACCTTCCGTTATAAGACCCTCCCAATTTAGAAATCACACTAGATGTACATATACATCGATATATCTATATAAATATATGGTTTCTAAATTCTAGGTTGAGACCCATACCATATATTTATATACCATTTATCATTCATTTCTATATATCCATATATTTATATACCCATTCTAGGTTTCTATATATATATATATCTAAATTCATTTTTGTCCGTACCATTCTTTTCCCTATCTTCAAACCTCTAAACAGCCATTTCTCCGGGCTCCCTGGGGCCGTGGTCGAGGCAGTACTTCGGGGAGCGCGCCCTGTTGCGCAACGAGCCCCGCGCCGCCACGGTACGGGTGGTGTCCAAGGATGCCAAGGCCTTGGCCCTGGACAAGGCGCGCCGTGCCGCGGCGCTGCGCGGGCGAAAGCGATGGGTGGATTTTCATGAGATCAGTGAGATTTTCATATAGCAACAATTCATGAAAATCCTATGGTATTCTGGAGTTATATACTATTGTTGTTGATTATACCAGATATTATACCAGATATTTGATTAATATACCAGATGATTGGTTGATATTGATTGATATTGGCTATAATGTGGGTAAAGCAATGTCATAAACCACCCATGACTGGGAATGGTAAACATACCACCTATAAAAATGGTGATTTGGGGGGATGGTTTATGGCATTGTTTTACCCACATCATAGCAATAATAATAGATAATATAACAAAATTTCATAGTCCTATGAATATACAGTAGTAAGAATCATGTAGTTATAACACTAGATACACATGTAACATACAGTTTCATAGTCCTATTTCGTAGCAATACAATATAGTAATGCCATATATATATATATTTATAGATAAACAGGATAGTATAGTCTATAGTCATGTTTCATAGTAATACAATAGAATGTATTGGGTATATTATATAATGTGTAATACTAATGTGTACTCATTATGATATGTATATGGAACTATGGGATTATACATATATATATATATATACATACTATTTTTCTTATGGAAATACAATAGGATGATGCAACTACATGTTCTTGGACTTATGTTGATACATAACTTAGCAATAAACAAGTGATTATCACCAAAACGACACACTCAAAATATCATGGGACATACATATACATGACGATTACCTAGAATGCTGAGTGAAACAAGATGTGGGTCTGTCTGTTTTTTCGGGAAAACCCCTAGATCCTCTGGTGAAGCATCTTTCCTGTTAATTTTTCATTTTCAGGGCTATACCTCAATTTTCAGACACACCGATATACACTCAAAATATCATGGGATATATGGGTGTGTCTGAAAATTGGGTAAATCCCTCATTTGTGGCCAGTGAATAGAGAAAATCATGAAAGCCCACTGGAATTGGGGGTTCCATTTTCAGATAAACCCACATACATAATATCTCTCTATCAATATATATATATATGTATACATATCCAACCATGCTGATGCTGGCTGTACAGTGGCTATTAAATGGGATTGAATGGAAGTTTAATAGGGATTTAAGTCGGATTAGTGGTGTTCATGAGAATTTAACCAATAGTCTAGATAATATCTTATGTCGCAACTTCACGCCGCGACGTCACATGCCGAAAGGTTGGTCAACAATTTTAATTTATCCAGATTCATGCAGCATTGTTCCAGCCCATCTAGTTAAATGATACTTATAGCCACAAGAGGGGTGAGAACCTGGTCGTTTTCCCTCTATAGACTCTGTATCTACCCAATTGACCTCCGTTGTACCTGGGCTGTTGGGATCTGACCCATAAATGATATGCAGCAACCCCCAAAAAGATAGAAAAGTAAGATATACCTTTTTAAGTCGGACTTGCCTTTTCTATCTTTTTTAGGGGGTTACCACATAATTCAGCCAGATTCATCATTTATAAGGATTCTATCCATCATTATCCATATATATATATATATATTGTGGGGATGTAATGGCATATATAACCAACGTGATAATGTGGTTATGGGTTGTTATATATATATATATCACTCATTATCAACTATATGTACATAATAATCCTTATAAATGATGATAATATATGTAAAAATATAACCCATAATTCACAATCTATTTATCCATATGTTGTATATAAAGGATCATAATTGAGCCAGATTCATCATTTATAGGGATTATATCCATAATTATCCACTATATATACAGTCATCCCTATAAGTGAGATATATATATATATATATTATAGAGACCCTCCAGTAAATTAACATAGCGATTGAAAATGGACCATTTGTAGATAGTTTACCTAAACAAAATCTGGTGTTTTTCCATAGCTATGTTCGTTTGCCAGAGGGTATAGATTTTCCGTATCTAACTGGGGATATTCCTCGTTTTTTTTGAGCATGGCACGGGACGCAGGAAGCCTTTGATCTGCTTCTGGGGCCTTTAGAGGTGCGACGTGGTGCTGGGAAATCCACCAGTGACCTATGGAAAAATGGTGATTCCCATGGGTTTTTGATGGGAACTCCCTATGCAAAATGGGCTTTCAATGGGAAATCCTCGAACTAATTAAATGGAGGTTTCATGAGGTTTCGTTGGCTGGAAGAATTATCGAACTAAAAATCAATGGGAGGTTGTCCAGCGAGCTGTGTTTGATGACACCAGAGAGCTACATAGTTACACGTATTTGTTGAGTGTATATATTTTTTGATTTACTATAACCATCAATGGTTCGTTGATGACAGGCACGAAAACGGGAACCACCAGACATGTTTACTGATCACTGGTTGATTGATTACTCTAATGCCAACCCAGGATTCATAAACCGGTTGTTGATGGGGTCATGAGCTGACAAAAAAACTTTGAACCCTCTTCTCAGTCTGCAACAGTTTTTGAAGGGATGAGTGACGGTTTCGAACACAGCTTATTTGAAAAATGTTAGTTCATACCTGCAAATCTGAAACATATTTATGGTTTTTACATGTAATCATATTTAATCCCTCAAATGAATTGGATGTATATAAATAAAGATTTGAATCCTAGCTTTGGGGTCGTTCACATGGACCCAAAAAAGGGGTGGGTTCTGACCAACTTGGGTTGTTGTTTAGATCCAGAAAACGACACTTCTGTTCAGTTTTCGGGATGTGAACTACAGGGCCCAGGGGGTAAGGCGGTTAGACCCAAAAACAGTTGATCCTCCAACCCGTTTCACCAGCCGAATGTGAGACTTGCTCCAAGAGCGACAAGGAATGACATGACAAGATGGCTAGATCCATAATTTTACATATTTTACATAGGTTACTGTAAGTTCCCTTTATTCATTGTTTAACGCATGTTACTGTAAATCAAGATATATATTTGAAGGTAAAATCTACCTTCTGGCTGGTTAAATCATGCTAAATCCACTATTTTTCTATTTTTTCACGGCTAAATCATCTGAGATTCCAATTTGTTCATGGCCAAACCTAGCTTTTTCATATTTTTTCATTGCTTTGCTGGTGAAATCGCAAAGTTTTCCATGTCTTGCCAGGTAAATCCCAACATTTTCCATGTTTTCCAAGCATTTTTCCATCTTCCTGGGTTTGTTTCAGGGGTGATGGTTGAATTTCCCAATTCGAACATCAAGCATTCAAGGGAATCTATAAAGATGATTTCACATATTTTTCTTGGGGACCTCTTCAGCAAATCCAGCCATTTTTGCATCATATAAAAAAACACAATTTTACATGGGATGTGAACATACCCATTTTACATGTTTCCATTCCATGAACATCCACATCATACTGTATGGAAGAAATGGGATGAACCACCTATCAATTGGTGCAAGATTTCGCTGGCCCATCCACCGTCAAATTCCCCATTTTTCCATCCCAACGTTCCCCTCGTTGGAGCCAGGACATCATGGCGCGGAAGGAGCTGCCAGGCGGCGGCGGCACCAAAGCGGTGGCACCCCCGGCAGGAGCGGAGAAAGTTTCTATGGTGGGATGTTCCATGGTGATATTTTTATGGTGATGGATACCCTTTGGTAATTTAACATAGCTATGGAAAGATCCACCATGATTAATAGGAAAATCCATGAAAATCCACTATAAATCATTTTCAATAGCTATTTTGACATAACCAGAGGGTATGTTATGGTGATTTTATGGCGATTTCATGGTGACTTGGACTGTGATTTCCATGGTCAATTTCCTGGTGATTCCCATGGGGAAATCCCATGAAAATAGGGGTTTCCTAGCTGGGCAAAACATCGATAAAACATGGGGGAGAACATCCAGCACGACGTGTTTGAGTACCGGAGGGTATACTGGTTAGAGTGGTTTGGAACATTTGGATTATTTTTCCATATATTGGGAATGTCATCATCCCAACTGACGAACTCATATTTTTCAGAGGGGTAGGTCAACCACCAACCAGGTATAACTTACAATCATCTGGATGAATCTGATCATGACCTTGCGTCGCTTTAAGCGTCGCGACGTCACGACGGAATGCTGCAAGTTTCAGCACGTTTCAGGTGAGTGAATCGTCATTCAGCCGGAATCATGTACAATACCATTTTATGGGGATGCAATGGATATACCCTCTGGTTATGTCAAAATAGCTATTGAAAATGGCCATACCTCTGGTAATTTAACGTAGCTATTGAAAATGGCCATAGAAATAGTGGATTTTCCCATTAATAGCATGGTGATTTTCCATAGCAAACTGATAGTTTACCAGAGGGTATATATAACCAACTCGCTAATGTTGATATAGGAGCGCAGAAATCCCATGGCGGAACTCCACTATGTTGGAACTGGAGTTGACGAACTCCGAACTTCTGTGCTGCCAAATGGGTTTGTCTAAAAATTAGGGGAACCCCCCAAATTTCTCATGGTCAACATTGCTTTGAGATAAGTTACATATTTCTACGGTTTCAGTTTTTTCATTCTTTTCCACAGTAAGAAACTGGTCATTTGGAGGGTGTATCCCATTTTAAGACACATCCACACTAAGAAGATCCCAGTTGCCCATAGTGGCTCCACTTCTCAGGTTTAAATGGGTTTGTTCAAATCATTTGACTCAAATTCCATGGTGCAAAACGTGCATCATCTTGTTTCCATCCATATGGCATGAATATGGCCATATGATGTGGTCTCCCATATTTTTAGACAAACCGATATCACTGATGGCCCATGGCCCATGGTTTAAATCCCTAATTTTCATGGGGTTTTGCATCCCTACAATATAATATGTCTGGGAAAGTTCTGCATCTTTGCACAAACCCACCGTCTATCCTACTATATTCCGATATCATGGTTGGTTCTATGACACGTAGCATCACGTTGGTGAAATCCCATAGCTAACCCCAGTATTGACGGATTGAATCCTGAAGTCTCATATTTTGATCGGTTACAAGCTAGTTCGGATGTGTCTGAAAAGGGGAATCTCCCCCAAATGTCAATTCTAATTGGGAACAGGATTGATGAATTGATGAACTAGTGTATTCAGGATTTTTCTTCCAACATGTTCAGCCCCATATATAGACCTTGTATAGGTGACGCACACACACACATATATATATATATGTAGCTCCAATTCGGTTAGCTCCCGCCAGTTGCTTATAATCTTGCACCAGTTGATAGGTGATTTACCTTTATTTGTAGGAATTCGTAGGGTTTCAACCATCCAAGGTGGTGCAAGATTTCTTCCATCCATGGTATCATTGTTGTTTGCGATGGCTGACTCCCCATGTTTCTTGGCTGAACTCCATCTCCGCGAGTAGCAATCCGCCAGGAGGCCTTCATGGAGGTCGAGACCCCAGCAGACCGAAGATCCTGATGAGCGACCTTCAGTCACTTGTTGTGCAGACCAACAATGGAACAATATTTGTACCGTGAAAGATGGGTAAACATTGCGATTTAGTCAACGGAGATAGGACAAACTCACCTAAAAATCACCATGAAAAGTAGCGATTTACTCATAAGACATAGGGATTTCACCGGTGACTGGTGGATTTCGGTATGCCCACGATGGGGGAATAGTTGCACCACCATGCTTGATGTGAATTTGGGAAAACGGGAATAATTAAACTATTGGACATTGGGGCTCTCTACCATAAGCATCTGGTTTGTGATTTGATTTTTTTTAGTGTTCCATCTAGTTGGCACCATGGATTTTCAACCACGTAGCTAAGTGGCTATTATCGGGGTCAGAAATTGGGCTGGAGAATGGAATTCCCAATGAGGCCTTTGCAACTTTCCACAGCACATCTTTTGCGTTCCATAGTGATATTGGGTATTGTATAGCCTGAATATTCTGTTGAGATCAAGAAAAGAAAGCGAGTCGATTCACAAATAGCTTGCACCATGGGGGCGTCATGGGAATTCAGCTGTAAATGACCAAAATTTATCGGATGCAACAAGCAAACGAGACTATCACAGAAAAATAGAAGAAAATCCAGGAGATCAAACTACCTTAGCATCATTTCACCAATTTTTTCGTTTTTTTTTTTGAGTTTCCCCTGGAGCCCCAGTTGTGCCGCCCAGGAAGGTTGGGCTGTTGGGCGCTGGCGGCTTTGGAGCGGTGGAGCTGTGGGAACATAAAGCCACGCATGAGACCTACGCTGCTGGGTGAAAAAAACATGGGGGGTTCATGGTGATTAAAGGAGTTTCATAGGGATCTAAGGGAGATATACTGGACGTATATGTATATATATATATACGATATATATATATATATATATATATATTATAATATAATATATTATATTATATTATATTATAATGTATTATATTATATTATAATGTATTATATTATATTATATTAAAATGTACTATATTATATTATATTCTATTATATTATAATGTATTATATTTTATTATATTATATTATATTACATTAAAATATATTATATTATACTATATTGTATTATATTATTATATATTATATTGTGATATGTAAATGTATATGTATATGTACAATATATATATGTATGTACATTATGTACAATATATATGTACAATATATATATGTACAATGTATATGTACAATATATATGTACTATATATATATGTGTATATATATATATGTATAATATATATGTATGATATATATGTAAATAATATATTATATATATGTATAATACATACTGTATGTATATATATATATATATATATGTATTTAAGACCAATATATCGATCTAAAGTATAACGTAGCTGCTGTAGGATACAAGGGAAATACTGGCGGTAATGATGATCTAACCAACACAAATCGATGTATAATAGGTAATGGGATTATATCTGGATAGAATTTAACCACAACCTCACTGCGAGGTCACTATAGGTTGTGGTTTGGATTGGGGGAACTGTTCCCAAACATTGCGTTATTTCAGGTTTGTGAATCATTAAAACCTATCTAGAGCTATATTACATGATACATGCATGTATACATATGGTAGCCATGGTCAAAAGTTTGATGACACTCACACACACACATATATATATACTATATACATATGTACGCAAATATATACAACCATATTGGGGATACCCCCATTAATATAGAATTATGAACCCACTATATAAAAGGAGTCCTGAATAATGGTGGGATGCACGTAGCCATATACCATTTTTTGAACCATGGCAGTAACATGTATTTACATATACATACGTATATGAAAACACAATATAACAGTATATATATATATATATATATACACAAACATATTATCACATATTTACAAGGGTATTTACAGGTGTGTGTGTATATATATATATCGGCAGCTTTTCACCACTCTCTGTGTGTTTTTTCCTGGGTCTTCTGATCCAAGGCCATGAAGTGTATTAGCAAAGGCTTCATCGTGAAGACCGGCATGCAGGAGCCATAGCAACGTGAAGTTCGTTTGACCAAAAAACGGGTAAGCATCAAGAAATGGCGGGTTACCACACTACCACACTTTTTTTTGAGTAAAACAATGTCATGTTTACCATCCCCCAGTCATCACCATTTTTATAGGTGGTATAAACTGGTATAAACCATTCCCAAATGGGTATTATTGTTTTACCATGTTTTACCCACATTACCAATAATCTACCATTGGGGATGTTTTTTACAACCTATAAAAATGGTAATATTGGGGGATGATTTATGGTATGTATGTATGTATATATGCACAAATGACATTGGAGTTACCACACTCCATTTTGATCTTGCCCATATCTGAGAGCACAGGATCTGACTTTGGTGTCCACGATCCTGGATCATTTCATTTCCAGTTGATAGGATAGCGTCATCACAGAGAAGAACATCCTCTTCATGACGAACTCGGACTTCATCATTCGGCTTTATGAGACCTACAACAGCAACTCGGTGCGGAAATAATGATGCCGTGCAGGTTGTTCCTTTTCGCATCGCTAGCAGCCATTTGGGATCATTTTACATCATTCCAAATAGGGACCCAAGAATAAACCCATATATATAAATCCAAACAAGAATAAAACATAATAAGACCATATATATAAATCCAAATTTGCGATGGTTTATTTTTGAATAGGGATCCTTACTGTACTACTGTACCATTCCTGTGGATCCCTCTAAACCAATCACTTGACAGCTTCCAAGGCAAGCAGAGTATCTACTTCTTGATGGAGCCTGCCTTAGGTGGAGAGCTCTACTCCATGTACCAGCGGAAAGGTCTCTTTGACAAAAACGATTTGTGGGTGGCACAAACTTGTTCGAAAAAAACGTCCTGGAAACTGGGCACAAAACACTGTGAAAACACCACAGGAAATATGACAGGAATTCGCCGCCTTGGAGTCATTACTAATCATTACAGAGTAGAGAGTAAGGAGTCATTCGCAGCTTGGAAAAACATGGAAACCGCAGTTTTCCTATGGTTTTCCCATTTCAAACCTCCAACTCAACACATGGTCAAAACGGCACCTCGTTTCGTTTCGTTGATGGAACATGAAGTCAGTCGAGTCGTCGAGTCGAGTCGATGCCAATTTTCATCCATCCCGGCGCCACAAAGCCTGGAGCTTACTATCATGTTGTAAAAAAAAGCCCTGGTAAACTCCAATGTTTCTAAATGTTTCTAAGGGGTATTTTCCCTTGGATCCACGAGACTGGTTGATGATATTTCATGTTATATATCCGAAAACACAAAGTTATAATTGTATCCCATGAATCATTATTTCGGAGTATATTCCCATTCTTTTTGGTAAAATCATCCTGTTCCTTTGGATCCAATTGGGCTATGTGAACTCTATGTGATCACTCGTTATTCTCCCATTGTGCGAATATAACGAGGTTTCTACGGCAGCGAGAAGCACACCAAATTTTACACCGCCGGAGTGCTGTGTGCCTTCGACCACTTGCACGAACGACATATCATCTATAGGGACTTGAAGCCTGAAAACCTCCTCCTGAACGAGAAGGGTCATCTCAAGGCGAGAATGTTTGTGGCAAACATGGAAACGAGGGACAGTTACATCAAAATCATAGGATCAAACAACAATCGATTGTCATGAAAATCACCCAACAAATCCATGGTTTAATCATCATTTTCATGTTGAACAACTACCCTGGGGGTTTTGAACCACATTTTTGGACAGACCTATGTTGGTGGAAAGTTGAAAGGTGCGGATGCAGGTTGGACTGGACTGTTCACCTGATGCCAAGTGTTTGCGATGAAGAATCCGTGAGTGATCAGAGACAGATCACAGTTAATTTGTAACACTCAATTTGAAGAGTCCGTGAGTGATCCGTGATTTGTAACAGTTAAAAACACCCTTTCTGTGTCATCCAACGTGGCTGGAATTTTTCCCCGAAGGATGGCTGGACAAAAAGCATGAATTCGCTGGGAAATACATCTTAAATGATCGATCGATCTTCCAGCTCCAGAAATTTGATGATGCATTTGTGGGTATCTAAATACATGGGTCATTAAATGTCCCCATTGAACATCACCCAACCATTAGGTATATGGTCTATAATGGCTACTACAAGGTGATGTCCAATATTCCCGAAATGGGACAGTTGCCAACCCCTGCTAAAAATTGATGCTGGTTGGTCGTTTGGAACATGAATTTTATTTTCCATATCATATATGGGATGTCATCCTTCCCATTGACGAACTCATATTTTGCAAGATGGTTAAAACCACCAACCAGGATGTGTAACATGATAGATTCATCAATTTTACCATGGGTTAAAACAACTAATGTTTATCTACGGCTAACCATTGATGGCTATGGAATCCGGCCAGAAACCACTCACAAGGTGGCTCTGTTGATGTGATTCGGTCTCTAGATGATATGTCTTAAAAAAGGGGAACCATAGTTAACCATGGTTGACCAGTTCAAAAAGGGAAGTAAAATGAAGTACATAGTTTGAAGAATGCGACTGATTGCTTCTATTCTATTCCCAAGAATTTGTCAATGTTCATCTCCATCTGAGTTATTCCATGTTATTCGCATCATCCCTCATTTCCCACGATTTCTTTGAGATGTGTTTGCTAAAACCCATGGTCTTCCCAGGGTTTGCTAAAACCCATGGTTTTCCCGTGGTTGGGACTGAAATTGCCAGGTGACCGACATGGGCTTAGCCAAGTTTGTGATCGGTAAGACCTATACCACCTGTGGTACCTTGGATGGGGGAGGACGACTTTTGACAACAGAAATGGGGATGGCCAAACGGCCAAACCAAACAGATATTTCACGGACTCTTAGGGAGTTTGTGCTCCTATGTTTTTTTTTGTGTGTGTTTTTGATATCCACTCTGGTTTGAGATATCTCAGGGAGTTTGCATAGACTTTTTGCAGGACACCAGAGTGTTTTGAAGCATCAACTGCATAAAATCATCAAAGGTTGTCAGCCAAGAATGGTTTCCTGTGTAGCTTTCAAGAATGATCCCTGGATGAGCTAGGTGCAGCTAGGTGGGGTCGAAAGTACCTGTGCCACTGTTGGTTTTGTCTGAAAGTGGGGGATATCCAAAATGGCTTAGACATGCTTACACGTATATATATATACACATATAGAGAAGAACATGTGCATATATAATCATATCATATATGTCATATATAATTATATATATATATATTATATTTTACTATATGATATAATATTTTATAATATTTTATAGAAAAGAGAGAGAGAGAGAGATACAGAGAAACATGCTGAAGAATTACTCAGTGGATTTGTGGTCAACCCAATTTTCAGACAAAGCCGTGTAGAACTTTCCAAATCCCCCCGTTGGCATCTGAGCAGTGGCCAAGACCTGAGAATCCTGTGGTTCTTTCTTGTCTCATTTTGTGTTGGAAAGAACTCATTTCCTATACTATACATATAGATTATAGAATATTATAGATACTGATAGAATATGACATATTGCAAGGTAGATTATGATTGTATGATCATAATATTGCGATTGTATCATTACTTTATTCTGATTACATTAAAATCCCTCTCAAGTGTCCCATATCGGCTAGTTTTGACATGTTTTTTCTCGGTGAAATCCCCTTCTGATGCCTCCTGATCTCATGGAAAAATTGTTGCGGCCACTGATTGTCATCATTGGTTACATCCCAGCTATTGATATGCATTTTTTGTTTGCCAAGATCATGTTTGTTGCTGGTTCGTATGAATATATTAGGACCGTCTTATGTTTCACAACGACAGTTGAATGCTGGCAAAGCTGAGACCAAACTGGCCTCGAAACATGATTTGTAGAACGATTTCATTGTTACTGATTGCATCTCAATCATATATCACACGCAGATTTGTTGATGATCTCAGTCTTTTGTCTTCTCATCCTTCTGTCTTTTGGGGATATCCCTATATATATATATATACGACCATGTATAGCCTAAAAAACGTGAAGATATCTGTACAAACAAAATCGGATGATATAGGATACCATGGTTACACCATACCCGAGAGCTTATGGGATCATGTATCCCCATTATCAACAAACTTGGGTTCGATGAGTTCCGTCCCCACATCCAAACATCCAAAAAGACACGACACAAATACGCCGCTGTGAACAGCAGCTGAATCCGGCTGAATCACATCATGTTTGATTGGTTAACTCATTAAAATCCCGAGCTGTCTGGTAGAAGAAAACATGAGCTTTGATTAATTCCACATTCTTCAAGTTGGTTATTATCCCATAATATTCCCATTCTCCCACTATCAGTGGTTATACAATACAGCCCAATTTTTGTTGCTTAATTTCCCTGAAAACATGGTAGCACACATGATTATGCAATTATCAAATTGTTTGTATAAGTTGTATCCCTTGAAATACCCCCATCATATCTCCATCATATCTCCGTCATATCTCCATCATATTCCAATTCCCATTGTGGTTGGTTGTAATTTTCTATATTTGTTGTGTTTCATGGTAAAATTACCCCCATTGTATATAGTATATATATATATCATGTGTTTATCTCCATGATATTCCTATTATATTCCAGTAAATCATAATTCTAGTTGATTAAATGTGTTCATATTCATTAAATCCATTGTTATATTATACCCATGATATTCCGATTATATCCATGACTCCATCCATTAATATATACCATTAAATCACCATTTTTCATAGGACATTGCCTTTTTTCATCCGAGGAACTCCGGACTACTTCGCACCGGAGGTCATTGCATCCACCGGCCACACCCACGCGGTTGACTGGCACCTGAGCAAAGAGTTATGCGGTTGGGAGGGATTCAAGGAGCAAAACTGCTGCTTTCAAAAGCAAAATGGTGATTTCACTAGCACATGTGTTTAGCCAGGAAGCATACGGATTTAGTCCACATTGGGAATCAATCAGGGATCAAATGGATTGAACAAGCAAAGACAGCGTGCTGACCCAACAAACATGTGGGTTTCAACTGTAAAATCGTTTCAATATGGGAATTGGAGCAAAACTCGAGTTGAGTGGTCATTATAGAAATTATAGGATTCTACCCACCTGGTTTACTGGTCCTTATCTGTATATAGTCCATTGTGGGAATTGAAGTCCGAACCAACCAGCAGAACTGGTCCACAAGAGCTTTTGGAAATTGCTCGCATGTTGATTTTATCAACAGCAACTGTTGATTTTGGTCACCAAGATTAAAGATGCAGCTGGGGATTGCATCTAACCACCAATGAACACGTGTTTTTAATGGTGTTTCCCCACAGAGACTGTTGAAAATTTCCAGTCAGAATGTGAAATTGATCCATCCATGTGCTGTTTTTCCGGCACAGTGAGCAGCCTCCTGAATTGGATCCGCAAAAAGATATTTGGAGCCCAGCAAAATTAGATGGAGATTGCACAGAAAGCAATATTTTGCCATACCCGGTGCCGTCACCTGAGAATTTGTTCGAGGGCTTTGCACGACCCAGACATATTCACGTCATGTTCTTTTCAATTTTTTGGGTCAACACCTATTGGTGGTTTGGAACATTTTTTATTTTTCCATATATTAGGAATAATCATCCCAACTGACTTTCATGTTTTTCAGAGGGATTGAAACCACCAACCAGATTGAATTATTAGCATGACTTGGGGAATAGCCATCCATTTTTTTTAACCAGCTATTTAGGTACCGTTTGGGTACCAGGATTTTGACCAACAACCATTTGATGATTTTGTCCATGGCTCCTAAATGCACCCGCACCGCACCCATACACAATCTATGAGTTTGAATATGAGCATCTGACGCAGACTAACTGTGGAGAAACAATCCAAGTATATATATATGTGTAGGTATATGTATATATATACAGTATATATAAATATGTACTATTATATACACATAAAAATGCATTTCTTGGCACATGCTATCCACGCATGCTGCCAAACGCCACCCAACATCCGGCCCAAGAGCCGGTCGAACAGCTCCACAGGTGGATGCTTGGTGTGTTGATCTACGAGTTCATGACGGGATCAGCCCCCTTTGAGGCCCCATACCCCATGCAGATTTATGCCAAAGTCCTGAGACTTGGACTTTGCGCAAAGATTTTTGGATGATCAACCTGGATGGTTAATGATGATTGATGATGGTTAATGATGTTTAATGCTGATTGATGATGGTTAATGATGATTGATGATGGTTAATGATGATTGATGATGGTTAATGATGTTTAATGCTGATTGATGAT
>Ga0126342_10006875_pt1 | contig 20246 bp, 26 predicted proteins | sample Cyp1metagenome_FD_92528 | JGI IMG/M metagenome (GOLD analysis project Ga0126342, IMG submission 92528) | Coral microbial communities from Lord Howe Island, Old Settlement Bay, Australia - Cyphastrea 1 metagenome | ecosystem: Host-associated > Invertebrates > Cnidaria > Coral ...
ATAAGTTATCGTATTCATGTTTGGCATTTTTCCTTGCACGATTTGCACGCGCGCACATTGATTGGCATAAATTTGTAAAAGACACCCTTGCATAAACATTAGTTTCTGAAATTTCATTTTTTAGACGAGAAATCCGCGAAAGGTTCGCGAACGGTCCGCCAAAGGTTCGCGAAAGGCGAATCCTCCCTGGGTCCTCCCTTACCCAACCCTGGCCCAAAATGGGCTAGTTCTGTCTGCAATGTCGCAACTTCAAAAGCTTTTCACAGAATGGGTGCAAAACCAATGTCTAGAAGTCAAATGTCCAAAAGAATGTTTTAAATACAATCCTCCTGTAAATCTTTGTGACGAAATTGCACACGAAAACCTAATCATAATCCCATGTCCCGATTCTGCTGGGGCGCGAAAGGGTGCGAAAGGTTCGCGAAAGCGTGGCGTAAGGGCAGTTTTCGGGTACTATAATTTTGGATAACCCCCATATAATTGATTATAATATAGTTGCATATCATATATAATATAATATAATATAATATGATATAATATAGTATAATATCCTGGACATCCATTTGTACTAGAAAAAAGTATCACGAATTGAAAAGTTGTCGTTTCAACAATTTCGATTACGTTTCACAAAAAAGTGGTCGCCTTCCAAAAAAGTACACGATCTTGCTAGTGTGTGTTTGCAAAGTGTATACTTTTTCAAATTGCGCTCGAGTTGCGCAAAATTGCGCTCGAGTTGCGCAAAATTGCGCTCGAGTTGCGTTCTGTTTTTCTGACCGTTTGTGCTTGGTGCCCCTAAAAAGTAATACGTTTCAAAAAAACGATACGAAGATCACTATTTTAACAAAATTTGAACTATTTGCCATATTTCACGCGTTTTCATGAAAACTAGTACGAAACCATGGGGGGTACTTTTCTCTAGTACGATTGGATGTCTAGGATAATATAATATTATATTATATTGTATTACATTATATAATATTATTATATAATATTATATAGATATGCAGGATCACAAATAGAGATAGAGAGAGATGAAGATGAAGCTTAAGATGAAGATGATGAAGAAGTTGATGATGATGATGACGACGACGACGATGATGACGATGACAATGACGACGACGACGACGACGACGACGACGATGATGATGATGACGATGATGATGATGAGGACGACGATGACGATGATGATGGTGATGATGATGATGATGACGATGACGATGACGATGATGCACAAGAAAGACCATCATTATAGGACAGAAATTTACAGAAATCATCATCAGATATGTCCACTACGGCAAGATCGAGTACAGTTTTATTACCGTACATATACCGTACATATACCGTACATATACCGGACATACACCGTACATATACCGTACATATACCGTACATACATCCAGCCACCTCCCAAAGACGTTTCAGACATGGAGAAATCAACAGGATTTTTTTTTTCTTTAGCCATCAGGCACTAGGATCCATGTCCAGCAGGCCCCACAGCTGGAGAAGAAGTATCCCATGTGGGTGATGCGGATCAATGACTTCCTGAGCCTACCGAAGCTCCCAAGTCACCTGGAGCTCAAGTCATCAGGCATTTTGCACATCCACGAGGCCCACTTTTTCACCATTTTCGTGTCTCACCAGTTGCTTGGCTGCAGAATGCTGCAGATGGGCCACCAGGAACTGCAAGTTCTTTTCAAAGATCCAACCGGCCCAACCAGAGAGCTGTACCTGCTGGGTAGTGATTTTGGGGCTCTTGAAATATGCATCATGTGCTATCATGTGTACATGTGTATCCATGCATATAATTACGTACATATAATTATATATATATATGCTACATATCAATGCAGCCCTTGAAATTTCATAAATCCAACACATTGGTGCGTTTGGGGTGGCATTTCTAATGCTTCGCAGGTGGTTGAGTCAGAAGCATCCAGATCCTTCCGGAGCCAAGATATCAGTGCTCAAGGGCTGGCTGCAGAATCTAATGGATCGACAAGCTACGGCCACCTTGCTGCAATGGTTCAACGGCACACAGCGATACGGCATGATCCAGGATAGCCTGTGGTTTTTGTGAAAGATGCCAATCATTTGGACATTGTTGAACATTTTGGACAAATGTTGTCCAGTTGCCCAGGAATTCCATTGTGATCATAATGGACCATGTCAATATTGATCTGCCACACCAAAGGTAGAAAAGAACTTCTTGCCGCACGTCTTGCCCGGCCATCGGAATGGGTACCACATCTCGAGCAAACGGGTGGCGAACGGATGCTCGGCCCACTTAGACTTGACATGGTTCACCTGGTTAGGGTAGCCGTCATTTCCCCAAAGATGTGCAACGGGTTGATGGGAGGATTTCCCCATGCATCCTCTTTTGCAATTAATTGCTCACAATAATCTTCCATTTGACCTTTGAAAGACCAATTGGGAATACTTACAGTGTTACATCAAGTGCATGGGTCACTGGTATGATAGTGGCCACTTGGGTAAGCGTTCGTGATTTTTCATGGTTTTCAGATGTTTTCAGAATGAACTCCAGTTCTTTAGGCTATCTTTGGCTGGACTGGTTTTCCTTGCCGTTGTCTTCCCAATCACCCCACCTGCTTCATCAGCACCATCTTGCTGCAGAGTCCATGGCCGCGTATGTTCAAAGCAGCGACTTGTTCGTGGCCTTAGTGCCTCCGTTGGAACACCGGGAAACTGGCAAGAGACTTAGATGACTTGGCAGTTTTAGGGACAGATGTCCAGGTGGATGTCCCAAAACTTCCACATTCTTTTAGTGGAAAGCAGGAGTTGGAGTTGGGGTAAGCTTTTTCCATGTTCCCATTTCTATTTGAGATTATGGTATTGAAGTGGGAACTGAGGGAAGTTTTTGACAACAGCTCAGGATAGCCGCATTCGCAACCTGGTTGTCTCGTGGATGGTGCCAGAGTGAAATGTGGACGCATGCGCTCTCTATTAGGGACGTCGTTCCTGCCATTGCAGTCCACTCCATGAACAAGGCGGAGTTTATTGGTGCGAAGGCTTTCGAGCACTCGCCCCTTGCAGGTTTTGTCAGTACCTGTTCGGGTCAGAGTGGGAGGTTTAATTTTGACAGGTCCAGGTGGGGTTTAGAGAAAATAGAGAGTGGCTCAGTCCATTGAAATTCGCCAAGGTTCTCGCTGAACGGGGAATTTTCCTTTGCCAGCGACCATGCAATTTGCCGCGCGTTAGTCACTGATGCCGTGAATGCCAAGCTGGCTCACATGAGGAGCAACTTGCCTTTTGCAGCTCCAGCCATGCTATAGCAACCCCAAAGACCTAGAAATGTAAAATCCTGCTGAGGGTACTTACTGGATGTTTTCTATGTTGTCGGGGTTACTAGGAGGCTATGAGTCATTCTCTGGCAAAGGTAGCCTTCCAGGCAATTTTATCCGGACGCGTGGGCACCTGCAGTGGCTGACTGTAGGCTAGCAAACCATGGTGGGAAAGTTTCAGATCAATTGATACCAAATCATCATTCAACTGCGTCAAGGCGCCGCTCACGCTAATATCACTATGGTTGCTGTTGATAGTTGCCCAGATCCGTCCCAGCACCAGCAGAAGTTTTAAAGTCCAGATTCGCGTCAAGGAGCTGCTGGTTGATAGAGAGAGCTCTCCAACAGACTCCAACAACCCATAATGAGAACTGATACTGGTACCAGTCATAACCTCGATCTTCCTCACAAAGGCATTCGTGTATATTCGTGTCATGATTGGATACAGTATGATTGGCCTATTTAGGCTTTTCTCTAGACTGCAGCCATTTTGGCTGGCTGCAACTAGTTTGATGGTTGCTCTGAAACCGCCCAGGTGAATTGATGAATGGCAAGCAAATTGACGTGGATCTCTTCCGGTACCTGAGTAGCAGACACCATGAGATTGTGGGATTGCCAGCCGCACCAAGGACCGAGCAGATGTGGTTAGGGTGTCAGGGGAGGAGCACTGAGAGGAAAGCCATGGAAAGCCTATATCTGATTTGCCACCAAGCTACAGGTATTCGATATGTGTAAGAAATGAGGCACCGCAGCCACCACAAACCCCACAGGAATGGCATCCTGACCCAAATAGTAAAATAGAATAAACTAGACTAAAGTAGATCATCATTTGAAACTTTTGAAACTGATGGTCGGTTTTGTAAGTCTTTGTATTTTGGCAGGTTCACCAGGTCTTGTCAATTTTACATTGTTTTTACCGTGCTTCTCCTTTTTCAAGTGGCCACTGCTCATGGCTGCTGGAGCTGAGCCACGGTTAAGACACCTCATTTTCTCATAGCCATTCTCTGTGGGTGTTACAGGGTGTGACGGAATCTGTACTGTAGAAGTGGCAAGTGTGTGTGTGTGTGTGACTCAGTCAGATGCTGGCAGGAGCATCAAACAGTTCATGCATGACTTCTACTTCAAGTCAGCGCTGGCGTTGGATCAAACCAACGGTATCGGAGCAGTGGCCTGTGCTGCCTTGTCCGAAGACCTAAGGATGCTGGGTGAAGTGGTAGAGGCAGAGGCACCACTTGATTGCCTGGTGAATCGACAGATGACCTTCGTCTCGGATACCTGTCCTCTCCACATGGTCGCAGATCGAGGCGCGGAGGGGGAAGCTGTGCTAGTGAAGCTCCTGCAGTTGCGTGCCAATCCCAATGCTGCGGATGGCTATGATGGGGCTCCCCCATTGGCGCGTTGCAAGTCCAGGGGTGGAGTGGAGACGCTCTGCCTCTACGGCGCAGAGGTGAACCGTCGCAGTGCCAATGGTCTGACACCGCTGACGGCCATGTGCGGCCTTGGTGCCCCGCCTCGCGCGGTGCAGACGATGTTGGATCTGAAGGCAGAAGTCAATCCGGATGCTGAGGGTGCTGTTGTGACGCCCTTGGCCTATCTGGCGATGTTTTACAGCCAGAATCCTTGGGGAACAGAAACCCTTCAGTTGCTTCTAAGAGCCAAGGCCGACATCAATCAGTGCTGCAAGCCTTTGCCTACGCCGGGAAAACGTTGCCTTGCAGCCTGCACTCGTAGCAAGGTGGTTCGGCAGCCTACACCCTTTGAGCTGTTGGGTCGGCTAGGCACCACCCCACTGGGTGTTGCAAGTCATTTTGGTCATGAAGACCTGGTCAAGGAGCTACTGACGATGAAAGCAGACCCGCAAATCAGAAACCCGGGTGGACTTCGACCTGAGGAACTTGCGCAGAATCAGCGAGTGAAGAATATTTTTCAATCTCCTGTTTCCGATCAGCCTCCAGTTTTGACCTTGCAATTGCCAGGGTATGACTATTTGTACGGCCTTGATGCCTCATTTGTTGCTACGCATTTCACCGATGAGATGATCAGCATGAAGTTCTAGCTGCGAAGCAGCAGGATGTCTCACCCTGGTTCCGGCCGTTGTGGCTACAGGCTAGAGGCATTCTAATGCATTGTATACTCCCCAAGAGGAGTGAAGGCTACAGAGGACACACCGAGCTTATGAATATATATATATATACATACATCATACATATATATACTGAAATACTGGATTCTACTCACAAGAAATGTAGTTCAAGATGTTCAAGGAGATGTAGCGGCCCCTAGCCTGTTATGAAAAGATGGATTACGTAGTTTGGCACTGCCAGTTAGGCCACCCGAACACATCGCCCAGCGAAAGCTGACACCAGATGAAAAAGTTAGCCATTTGATTGTTTGGTTTTGGAAGCACGTTTCATGTTTCCGTCCTACCTGGGGTGATCAACCCAGTTGCTTTCTCATATTTTGATGGGTTGAAGATGTTGAAGCTGTTGAAGCCGCCAGCTGGTGATTGGTATGTGACTGGTTTGGCGTCAATGATGATATGTTTGGGAACCTCGTGATGCTGCAAGGCGCACAAGTACAAAGTGGCCAGGTGGTGATTGGGATTGGCTGATGGATGCTAAGGGCAAAGGAGCTGTTAATCGTTTTCAGGGCACCCTGTGATCAAATTGAACCTTAGAAACATTAATTTTAAAGGGGAAAAAACGGTTGATGGTCAGTGTCACCTTGGGAATCTCGAATTGGGTTTTTCTGTGCTAGTTCCTTTGCAACATGACGCTCACGGGGATTGTTTCCGGCATGACTGGCAGTGGAGCAAAAGTGAGCAAAATCTGGCGTCAGGTCGAGGTCATTGATCAACAATCAGTGGTCAGTTCGTGTGAGCCTCGGGTTTGCTTGCAGGAGTTATGTGCCAAGAACGGGATGACCCAAAGGGTCGGTTGGGCCGGTTGGGCAGGACATGACAGGATATGACAGGGCTTACTTGTAGCAGTGGTTCAAGAGTTTTGTGAATAAGTGGACTAGTGTAGTTTGCACACGAGCAGTGGAAGTTGAGATGGAACACCACAAGCTGTGTTGTGAGACCAGAGGAGTCGGAGCTAAGTGCCACAAAAATCCACAAATCTGAAACATGCCGAGATGTCCAAGAGTTTGCCGATGTTTGCTGAAAGAGGTGGTTCCGAAGTTCCAAGTGGTCAAGTCCAACAGAGAGCCAAGTTTGCTTTTTCTCGGTGAAACATGCTGAAATTGTCACATTTTGTCAAAGGTGAGGAGACCAAACTGCAACCCACGCGCCGAAATGCGAAAAAGGAGCAGATGGAAGAGGCGCAGATGGTGGACTGGACTGGCCGTGTTTGTCTCGCATGCAGACATATGCAGACACAGGCTAAACTAAGCGGCTAAACATGGCTAAACGTGTATGTCACATTATGTCATTGCAATATATTGCAATAGGTAGGTGTGGGGCAGATGATGGCAGATGTGTAAAGAATTGACAAGAATTGTAAAAGATGTGGAAACATTGAATTCAACATCGCAGTAAGCGATGATCTACTCGCCACGGCGATTCTGGATAACGGTGAGAACTTGCAAGCTGAACATCCAGTTGCCACCTTGCACTGTGACATGGGCTCAGGCCCCAGAAGTTATAGTTCCTAAGTCCTTGGTTTGGAAGGTCGATGGGCTTGCCAAAAATGAGAAGATGTGACATCCGTCCGTAGATTTTTTTGGGTTTTGCAAGGCATCCAAATCTAAGGCTGGCCATGATCTGCAGAAACTGAATCAGTGATACTTTCAGTGGTCGGGCTGAAGGAGCGCTACTCAAGCATTGAGAAGGAGAACCGCAGACTGCTCACACGAATGCAGGAGCTCTCCTTCTGCTGGTGCTCGCGTTAGAGACAGATTGCCCGGAAGACATAGGATGGATATGGATGGATATATTCGTCCTCAAACACGATATGTGATGATAGATGGTATATAGATGTATATTATATAATGTTATATAGTGTTGACGTGTGATTAATAAACCCCTCTCCCCCCAAAACATGAAGAGCATCAAAATAAAGATTTAGGCCAAACATTGGCCGGGGGTCCCTGGATAATTTTCCAGACCTATGTGGCGCCGAACAAATTGCCTAATTGAAAACGAATACATAAGTGGACTTTCTTTCCATTTTAGTATTCCCAAACAAATGAATTGCCTAGTTGAAAACGAATACATAAGTGGACTTTCTTTGCATTTTAGTATTCCCAAATGAATCGCCTAATTGAAAACGAATACATAAGTGGACTTTCTTTGCATTTTAGTATTCCCAAATGAATTGCCTAATTGAAAACGAATACATAAGTGGACTTTCTTTGCATTTTAGTATTCCCAAATGAATTGCCTAATTGAAAACGAATACATAAGTGGACTTTCTTTCCATTTTAGTATTCCCAAATGAATTGCCTAATTGAAAACGAATGGTTCAAATAGGAATTGAGAAATGAATCCGGCAAAAATTTAGACCCCTGAAATCCAAATACTTTATTTAGGGGGGTGCAAACATTCATATTTATTTAGATGTTAAGAGTCTTCAGGACTAGCCCCTTTGCGCGATTGATTTTTTGCATTTGTTTGAAAGGTTTTAGTAAGGAAACTAACCATTTGAGCCCTCTTGATTTTTTAATTCCAGAACTTTCCAGGAAAGCAATTGAGAAAAGGTTCAAATAGGAAAGCAAGTGAGAAACGAATCCAACCACCAAAAACTTAGACCTCTGAAGTCCAAATACTTTAGTAAGGGGGCGAAAACATTCATTTTTATTTAGATGTTAAGGGTCTTCAGGACTAGCCCCTTTGCGCGATTGATTTTTTGCATTTGTTTGAAAGGGTTTAGTAAGGAAACTAACCATTTGAGCCCTCTTGATTTTTTAATTCCAGAACTTTCCAGGAAAGCAATTGAGAAAAGGTTCAAATAGGAAAGCAATTGAGAAACGAATCCAACCACCAAAAACTTAGACCTCTGAAGTCCAAATACTTTAGTAAGGGGCGCAAACATTCATTTTTACTTAGATGTTAGTGGCTCCAGGGGCTCCTGAAAAAAAAAAAACGGAAATTATAGAAACAAACATATCAACAATCGCTTGTCGTACTTTATTTATTACAGGGGGTTTATTAACGGCACGTGGACCTTAGTATATTATAGTGTATCATTATTTGCATACATTATATGTGAGTGTGTGTATGTGTGATATTGTATGATTGTACAATAGTACTCATTATGCAATAAATGTGCTGCAGTTTCTGATCAGAAGGTATTCGAGCAGACGCTCACCGAGCAGTCTGAAGTCTTGCAAGCTGAGGAGATAGAGCGACGAGGCACCCAAAAAGCTGCAGCCAGCCTGGTCCTAGGCCGGGAGCGGATGGGAGACCGGCAGTGGGCAGTTGCCACTGTGAAATCCCCATGAGTGGTTGGTCAAAACCACAAGATGATTAACACGTATTTAAACCACACTCTGATATATAAGGCTCGTATTATAATCTATTATATACATAAGTCTATATGACCTGGTAGCTCGTGGTAGGGGCGTCATATGCAGCTATTGAAATTTGACACATGAAATGCATGAAAGCTGCAAGTTGTTGCTTGACACTGACACGTCATCATGACACATCAGTCACGAAAGCTAGCTTGCTAGCTTGCTAGCTTGCTAGCTGGAGTTGGATTTGCTTTAGCAATGAATTGGGGGCAGACTGGATACAGCCTCCATGATTTGCATGTCGAATCATGTCGAACTAGTTTTGGGGCCCCGTTGTTGGACATGATGAATCATCTCGAACTGTTACCCCCCCACCTCCGCTGCATCCAACCCCCTGGGTTTCATCTGCGACCAGGTGCTCGCATGCCCACGCACAGATATACAAGATGATATTCACCGTGAGCGTTGTGAATATAATGCAATGCAATGTAATGTTGACAAACAGCAGCGATCGAATACATGCTATGCATCCAGAAGCACTAAGCACCAATATGAACACGATTTGACACATAAAATGGTCATGGGTGATACCTTCACGCTGCAAGATTTGGTGAAGGGATGGAAAGCAGCCAAACATAACAGTACAATAGGTGCCACGCATCCTGAAGCATTAAGAAGAACGCCATTGGATATTGGAGACATAAAATTGTCATGGGTGATACCTTCACACTGCAAGAGTTGGTGCAGGTATCAAACGAACTGGAACTCAGCCAAACATAGCATTCCAATACGCACCATGCAGCACCCCGAAGCACTGAGATCAATGCCACCGGATACAAATTATGATTGTCATGCATGATACCTGCGCGCAGGAGGATTTGGTGAAGGATGGTGAAGTTATCAAACAGAATCGAATTCAGCCACGCACAGCAGTCTAAAACATGCTATGCATGAGAAAGCACCAAGATGAACGCCATAATCTAATCTATAGATTCCAATCTAATTTATATAATTTAATCTCATCTTTCTAATGTAATCTAATCTAATCTAATCTAATCTAATCTAATCTCTATATATAATCCAATGCAATGTAATGAGAGAACAACCAGGAACAACCACTTGGGTTCTTGCACTCCTTTTCCTCAAGACGTTTGCATGAAAACATGACCCCAGTCTTGACGAGGAATGGCAGATGCGCACCTTAAGATTCAAAAGCATTTCTCGCTCGATGCATGTATGTACCTAAGTTCCCAGATTCTAAGCCTGTGTTATTTGTTTAGTGGAGAACGGATTTGGCGCGACCTTTTTTTCTCAATTTGAATTCAAAATTTGAAATTGAAAAGGTCGCGTCACATATTCTCTCAACACACGTCTCTCCTTGCCCAACTACTCTAGCTTTCGTCCCCTTCCCTTTGGCCTCAATCTGTGTCAGGTGTGAAGCCATCGTGGGATTCCAAGTTCTTCGGACTGAAACAGTAAAAACCTATGAAACACGTGATAAAACAACTTCATTATCAAACTTGTCTCCGGCAAGTAGGCAAGAAAATTCAGCAGTTGACCCTGCCAAACTGCCAAACGGTTCTTTTTTTGTGGAGCCTTCGTGTGCCCTTGCGCTTCGCAACAACTACTGTACCAGCTGAGTTTCTTGATCCGGCCATGACCGTGAATACCTTTAGGCTCAGTCAGCCTTGCCCCGCAACAGGTGTCATGAGGTGGCACAGGGGCGCAGTTGTGCTGAAGCGTCTCGTTGCGTGGCCAGCATTTCTGCTTTGCGTTGCCTTGGCATCCGATGGATTTGTAACCTGGGGGAGGATAGAGAAGGTCCCTCACAGATGTCCACGACCAGCATCGGATGCGTCAGAACAGTTGGACCTTAGCCCAGGCAGGACCCGTTATGTGCCTGGCCGACGTTTGGTTTCCAAGTCAAAGAGGAGGAAAAGCAAGCCATATGATCCAGCAGCTGGGGCAAAGAGCCGCCGAAATATTGGCTGGTTGCTTGTGATCATGGGTTGCCACCATTTGATTTTGCATGTTTTTGTTGATTCCTGTGCCTATCATGTCTTATCCCAGTTTTAGTTTATCCCAGTCACTCTTTGTTCATATTCTTTTTGCGGGAGTGCTTCGCACCCCACAAGCCTCCAAGGTTCCATTGGCATCCTGAGTGAAGCTCCGACAGATTCACCTTATTCTGATCCAGGCATTGTGAGTGGTTCATCAGAATGGGCCTACTCGACTCCAGTGATCGAAACTGGCAGCATTTTAATGGCTCGACCTGGGGATACTTTCGCCCAACGGCAGCAGTACTTCCACAAGTCGGTGGTTCTGATTATCAAACACGATGATGCCGGTGATATGGGTCTTTGACCGGCAAAGCTCTTTTTGTTCTTTGTAATTTCGCACAAATGCTTTGTTCGTTTGGACACGATGGTCAGTGATTATGTGTTCCACAGTTGGGAAACCTGGTTCCACATCTTCAAACCATCCTCGAGCCATGTGAAACCAGGTATCATCATCAATCGTCCCAGCGGCTTCAACACGCGGCAGCTGGGCATCAAAGGTCCATCGTGGAACATTTGGTTTGGTGGCGACTGTGAGGGAATCCGTGACGCCCATGTCAGGGGGATTCGCAGTTTCTGCCTTCATGTGATAGATGACTTTGCCAGCATGTCGCGAGAAGTCACCCGAGGGGTCTACCTCATCAGTTTCGATAAAGCACAAGAGTTGGTGTCTGCGGGACAGGCGCAGACATCGGACTTCATGCTGTTCTTGGGCTATTGTGGCTGGATCCAAAATCAGCTACAGGGAGAGCTGAATGTAGGAGTGTGGAAGATGGCCTCCTGACACCTTTAGCAACTCTTTTTCGGAACGTTTGTCGGAACGAAGCATATCAAAATGTAGACAAGATGAAACACCGCCTTAGCTAATAACGTCTCCTCACAACAATGGAAAAGCGAAATCTGAAACACTGGTAATATACTCTCCCGAAAACCAACGTTGGGCAAAAAAAATAAAGTCAATTGGGTTCCATGTTAGCGCACCCATGTATTGGTAATATTGTTGACTCGTTTGTGATCTTGTGCCAGCATACAGCATACCTGTGTTTTTTGAATCAGCCGCCCAGTGATGAGCCAACATGTTTGATTCTCAATGCCATAAATGCCATACACTTGCTTTCACTTGGTGTCACATGTCGAGTTTCCGGGTTTCCTTCTCAGGCCTCGGTGGATTCCCGCGTCATCGTGCGGGAGTTGCGGGAGGAGACCATGGAGCTGCGACAATTGCCACAGCTGGGCCTGGACGATGGCGTGGGACTTTGGCGACATCTGTGCCATGGGCTGTGCTGGGAGCTGTTTGATGCTGTTTGGATTGTTTGGGAAATCTGACATAGTGATATTGTTGAGGTATCCAGCTTCTTGTGCCGCGTCTTGTGTATCATTAAGATGGAACATTTTGCCAACACTCCAAGTTAAGCCCAAAGCCATTAAGTGTTGGTGCATGATTTGGGAATGTTAGGGAACGCGTACACTATGAGGCTAGAGGCTGTTCTCGCGCTTTTGGGTGGGCAAAATGGCGGAACGTTTGCTGTTGATTAGTAGGAAACTATGATTTGATTTGATTGGAGATAGGAGAACCTGTCTTGTGGGACTTTCTCCGCTCCATGTGTGCCGCACGGATCATTTGGCAGTCATGGAGATGTTCATTCCACTTGGACTTGGATGAATGATGATGAATATATGAATATAATATATGAATATGATGATGATGATGATGATGATGGTGATGGTGATGCTGATGCTGATGCTGATGCTGATGCTGATGATGATGATGATGAAGAATGTGTAATGGGGAAGTGGATGGATTGGATGGATTGGATGGATTGGATGGATTGGATGGGCTGAGCTGCCTGGACGATGTGCCAGGTACGCTGTTGTGGATGCAGGTGATGCCAGAAACGATCCCTTCGATCCAAACATGCTGGATACGAATAGCGTGGAGGGCGATGCATTTGGCGATGCCATGCTGCGCCAGTGGCTGATCCAAAATCTCACTCCTTGACGGCCCAGGAGCTTGCACAAGGCTTGCCTGATGGCCGATAATCAATATGGCTTTGCATTCACCACGATTTGCTCGTTTTCCGCCCCTTTCCAGAGGCACTGAGAGACTGGTTGAAATTTGCGGAGATCCGTGAAGCTCCGCAGTTCTTGCCGCTTCTGCGCCCACCTGCTGCGCAAAAGGCAGGCTGTACAAAGTTCCACAGCTGTGATTACGCCGAAGGGACAACTGAATGGTGCAAAGCTGCGCACTGCTGACATTTGCTGACCAAAGTACACGCTCGAATCGAACACGATAGTTTGGTGCAGCGAAAGATTTCACCCGCATTTCAGACATGGAAACGTTCAATCGAGCAGTGTTCAGAACCCCTGTTGGTTGACGATTCTAGGGGGTTATACTGTATACATTTGGGTAGCCATCTGTATACTCTCCAATATATACCAGTATATGTTACATAGGGATACATAGGGGATTATCATATTTTTTCATCATCTATGAACTGGGAATCTGCTGAATCCCTATTTGTTGGTTGATGATTGTAGGGGTTATGCTACCGGGTAGATCTTTCATGGGAATCTATGGGAATCCCTCTTAGTCATCAATCAACTGGGAAAGCCTACTAATCAGACAATATACTACCAAATCATCACCCATTGATGGAAATCCGTACAATCAGAGAAATCATAATTCTGTTGATCCCTATCATTTCCCATCCATCCTATATACAATCCCATTTGATCCCATTTGTTTACTCCCTATTAGTTCCTACTGCATCATCTTCCCAAATCCAGCGGACATGGCATGGCACATTCCGAGGCGTCCTAGCAGTTTGCCAGCTGGCTCACGAGCCTGCTGCCCAGAGTTGTGCCAGAGCGGGTACATGTGTGAGCTGGCACAACGACGACATCAAATGACATATACAACTAATGCATACATAGTCGTGATACTATGATGATATTGCCTAAGATGTACGCAGAAATCCCGAAATTCAAGCTGACACCTAACGACGTTTGGTCCACGGGAGAGAGACAGGTGGGTAGATTTGGGGTGGTTGCGATCAATGCATGGGGGTGGCCAGAAGTGGCATCAGCGACTGCCGGTCCAGCAGACAGCCAGCAAAGACAAGATCGGCTGGGCTAGCGATGGCTACAAGCTACTGCATGCATTCACATACAGAGAGACACCAGGAAGGATGAACACATGCACTGTATCATCAAATATCATGAGAGCATTGCACAGAAAACGTCCACATACGTGTCCTGTAATGGAAGAGCTCTGCTTATGGCTGGCCATGATGCTGCGTAGCAGAGTGCGGTAGTCATCCCAGTATGCAGCTGGGCTGCTGAAGCCAGCTACTTCAGCACGAGCAGCTGATTTGCCAGGCAGAAACACTCAATCTGAGTGGATGTGTCCCAAAAAGTGGAACAGCTCTGGCAAGAAGTGATTGAAGACTACCTATGATGCTCTCCACCGCACGGCTGCCAATTTAGGTGCCCCATCTGCAAAATTGGGTGCCTGGGATGGGCTGTTGGGAAAGCTTTGTATCCATGGAGCTTCAGTCTGGTTCTCCGCTGCAAAATTTTAAAATCAAATCCCTGCGAGTTTGAGGCTTTCGGTGCTCAGCTTGCGAAGGATGACCATGCAACCTTTTCGTCACAGGGCGCTTGTTCCTGCATGGTGCTGAAGGCGTGGAAAGTGGGGAGGGAGAGAGAGAGAGAGAGAGTGAGAGAGTGATGAGAGAGTGATGAGAGAGTGATGAGAGAGTGAGAGAGTGAGAGTGAGAGAGAGAGAGTGAGAGAGAGAGAGAGAGTGAGAGTGAGAGTGAGAGAGTGAGAGTGAGAGAGTGAGCAGCTGTGAGCAGCTATGAGCAGCTATGAGCAGCTATGAGCAGCTATAAGCAGCTTTCCAGCGAAGCCAGGTTTCCCCATCAGTTTTGGCCCAAACTCTGCACGTTCAAGTTTGTTGCAAGATGCTTGTGATTGGCAAGCCTCCAGCCCATGCAGTCTCTGCTCAATTGCCCTTAGGAATGCTCGCATCAATGCAAGCGTTGCCAACCTTGAAGAGCTGGGTTCACTAGGATGATGATCACCATGCCGTCAAAGCAGATCACTGATGATCAAAACCAAAAACCTTGAATCCCCTTGGCAGCTCGAGCCCAACATAGCCCAACCATTGAAAGTTTGCCATGGCTAAGCGGATTGCCTTGTGCTGCCTCTTTCTGGTTGCTTGCAGCTGGTGCAGTTGGAGGTCCCCAGCCATGGCTCTGCGGCGCGTCCTGGTGACCGGCGGAAACAAAGGCATTGGCCGAGCACTCTGTCGGCAGCTGGCAGCAGATCATGGTTTCTATGTCCTGCTGGGTAGCCGGGATCCAGGACGAGGCGGGTGTCATCATGTTGACTGAATGGAGATGAGATTGGCTTTAATCCCTTCACCCTAATAATAAACGCCACCCAAATAATAAACCTAAGGGTAGTTTTTATTGTTAGATGGTATTTAATACTCGGGGGAGAAGCTGGTCCCTAATATTAATATTAAGTTTAAAGCCTTAATTACAAAAACTAAAATGTTCGATTTCAAAATCGATCAAAATAATGGTTTGACTGGAAATTGAAATATTGCAAATTGTTCAAAAACTCTAATATCACTTTTAACACCTTAACCATCATCTTATAACTTTAAAAATAACATGTTCGATGTCAAAATTGATCACTTTTTAAAATCTAATTAAAGTATTGCCAAAGATTGGATTTCGACGCTTTCACCTAATATTAAACTTAAATCCTGAATTAAAAGAACTAACATGTTCAATTTCAAAATCAGTCAAACTCCCTTTTAAATACTATATTTAAAACCCTATTGTAGTTGAAAAAAATGTTCGATTTCAAAAGACGGACCCTTAAAAAAAAAACACCCCGGGTGAACAAGTTTTTATTATTATAGGAACCTGCAAATTGGACCTTGGGGTAGTTTTTATTATTTAGGGAAGGTTTAGTAATAGAGAGAAGGGATTAGTCGGTGTGGCACAGAATTGGAAAGCCAGGTGAAGAAGCTGTGAAGAGCATTTTGGAGAAAAGCCCAGAGTGCAGCCTCGCTTGCACTGGGGGTGTGGTGCCGCCAGTGTGAATGGGTGTGGCTAACCATTGCAGGGTCTATGTTAGTTGACAAAAATCACAAAAATGTGGCCCCCAAAGACTCTCCAAAAGCCGTTGACATAATATATACATATAATATATATATATATATAATGTAATATGTTAGATTTATATAACTATATATATGTCATGTGTGTATGTGGCGGCATACACCCAATGGATTTGAATGGGAAAATGATGAGTAACATTGATCAACCATCAAATTTGAGGATAGCCATGGATTGATGGGTACCCTATGTCCAGGCAAACGCATACATCATTTGACCACGGTTCCAAGGCCAGGATCGTCTGGAGTTCCTTCCATTGGACGTTGCCAGTGACGCCTCCGTGAAGGCCGCAGCGGAGACGGTCCGGGAGAAGTTTGGGACGATGTACGCCATCGTGAACAACGCAGGCGTGGGCTTCCAGAACTCCATGGCGGACACGCTGAACATCAACACCTACGGCCCCAAGCGCGTTTGCGACCACTTCCTTCCCTTGTTGGATCCGAAGGACACTAGAATCTGATGGGAAGCTGATGGGAAGCTGATGGGAAAGGGGAAAGACGAGGCAAGTATACATTAAATATGATGTGACATGGGGTGACGTGATATGACCAGACACGACATGTCTATGCCATCAGATGCCCCTGCAGCGTCTTCAGCACCCATCTACATTCTGTGAGCGCAAGGAATGACAACTTCCAAGTCTGGCAAGCTGCAAATGCAGCTGGCAGCGACCCATTTTCTGAAGACTGGTGTTGTCACTACAGATCACTACGGTCACCCTGTTTGGATCTAGATGGATTTGGTATGACCATGTTGCAGTTGCAGCCCATGGTTTCGCAATGTTTCGCAATGCTTCGCAGGAGGGTCGCATAGTCAACACAGCCTCAGCATCTGGTCCCAACTACAACGCTGGAGCACCAGCCGCTGAGCGCGAGATGCTAACCAATCCAGTGACTTGGCACCGCCTTGGCGCCGGTGGATGTTCAACTCCCCAGCTGGGGAAAACAATGGGAAACCCATGGGAAACCCATGGGAAAACCGGAAACTGACGGAAAGCCCTGGGGAAAATCCGTGCTGTTGGCGGAGAATCGTCAGGGACTCAGCTGCTGTTCAGTTCCCCAACCCATTTGCTGGTGTCCCAAGGATGTCACATGGGAGGAGCTGAGTGCTACCATGGAAAAGGTGAGTAAAGATCCAGGAGGTCGACAGCCCTATGGTTTTTCCAAAGCCTGCTTGATCGCTTACACCATGATGCTGGCACGGGAAAAACCTGAGCTGAAAATCAACGCCATGACCCCTGGATACATCTTGACAGACATCACCAGGGGCATGGGAGCGACCAAACCACCTGAGGAAGGAACCAAGGCGGCCATCTATTGTGCCTTGGCTTAGCGGATCTTAGCGCCTTAGCCTGATCCTTGGGAAACTATTGAAGGTGGTGTTTGCAACTGATGGCCACACGATCCCAAACACATGGTTCTTCCAAGAAACTTAAAATGATATAAAATGGTTTAAAATGGTTTAAACATGTTTAAAGTTTAAAGGCCCATCAAAGACTTTCCAAGCACACGTTGCACCAAAGACAGCTGCTAAAGGCCTTACCGGCGACCTGAAGGGCAATGGTTGGTACTACGGCTCAGATGCCTTGAGAAGCCCAATCGATCGCTATCGTGCTCCTGGTGATCCACCCTATGAGGGCCCTTGATGTGATCCCACACTCTACAAACGGGTGAGATCGGGTGAGATATGTGTAGAAAGCGATGTGAATAGCGCGAAAACTGTCAGAAACTCGATTCTATTTGCAGAGAAAAACGGTTCATAGCTGCAGCTATGACTGGAATGGCTGTTCAACAGGACATTATTGGAGGCAAGTTGATTCGCTAGCAGAAAGCGTAATTTAGTCGACCGCTTTTATTTTCCTGTTTTGGGACTCTGTCTTACCCCGCTTTGTCAAAAGACATGTAGCATATCGTAGCAGTTCTTGCCAGCCTGCAGTGGCCATGAAGTTTGCACTATTCCGGGGGAAAAACAAAAACCATGCTCCAAAAATCTTCCAAATGGAGAAATTGGGATCGCTTGCAGTGTTTGATGATTTTGATTCTAAAACCCTGTTTGACTACTTGAGAAGCATCAAATGCATTCAAATGATTCAAATGCGTCAAATTTTTAAAAATCGTTCAAGCACAAACCTTGGTCGGTGGTTTTATGGGCACGACTGGTCACTATTGGGATACCCCTTGGAGATTCCTCTGTAAAATGAGGGATCCTGGATGCCGTTTACAGAGGGCCCAATTTCCCAAGCCTTGTTTGCGGCAGGTGGCTGTGTGCCGTGGAGCTGGTCATTCAACACCCGTGGCGAAAGAAGCGAACAAACTCCCACTGGAATCTGAGAATGATGGTGTTTAGATCATGGATGATCATGGTATATCATGATCATGCCTGGCCGTGCATTTGGGCTACAACCCGACCCAACCAAGCGGCAAACCGGTCATCGTGGCTATAGCAAAATTGCCAGGGCTCCACCAACACTGGCATCCAGCAGAGCATTTCGCTCACCACTGGATTGTGTCAACCTGGAAAGCATGACAAATCACCCATATTATAAATGAATGAGACTAAATGGATGTCAAATCTACAGAGAGAAAGAAAACAAGAAAAAAGAACAGAAGGAAGGATAGACCGAAAGATAGATAGCTAGGTATATCAATAGGTCTATAAATGGATAGATCATGATAGATAATGATAGATGCTGATCGATAATGAATAATGATCGATAATAAATGGGTAGATTATGATTGATAATGAGATAGATCTACAATTCAATATAATACGTTTCAAAACATACTTGAATCATACCTCCCTTCCAAGAAACCCAATAGCAATAGGCATGTTTGGATGTATGGCCTCGTTAGATTTCATTTGGGTTAGCCTTTTCCTTGGGATTTCTTGTCTCGCTTTCCTCCTCAGAAATTGAAGGAACATCAAAGAAAGCCAAAGGAAATCTAAGGAAAGGGCAAGAAATCCAAGCATCACCCCAGCCCCAATCCAAGGAAACCAACGAAAAACTACGAAGGGGTAAGCAAAACATAGCAAAACCGACTAAAAGAATCTAAGCAAACTGGGGAAATGTAATATAATCTAAGGAATTCTGAGAAAATCTAAGGAAAATCTCGGAAATTCTCAGAAACCTTGAATGAAAGGCGGCCAGTAAGGCGGTTTCTTTCTTGAGAGCCCAGGGTTTGACCAAGATTTGCTGACCTTGCCACTGGGCGAGAGCAAGCCATGCTTGCAGCAGCTGAACAGCTGCAATTTCACTGATGAAAAAAAGTAGGAAAACATTGGAAAACAACGAGTTTTCAACGGAAAACATTTAATGTAGGGTAGCCTACTTTAAAGAACGGATGCACCAATGATGTTGCTTATGACTTTTGGTGACTGCATGTGTTCCCAGCCACCCCCATGGGTCACCAAGCACCAAGCACCAAGGCCGGCGCGCGCGTCAAAGAATTACAGCGCATCGACGCAGAGAACCAGCGGCTCCTGAAGCGTTTGCAGAGTGAGCCCAGCTGGGACCATGATCGACGTCGATGGCAGTTGGGTGATATCATGGTGTCATGGTGATACCATGATATCATGCATCTAAATGGCGCAGCATATTTGGGCATACATTTCTGCACATGGAAAGTTGGTGAATCACCTTAGAATGCTGATGACTGGGAGATATCATGTCATATCCCAGGAATCGTCTCAGGTTTAAAAGAGCCTAGGAATCCACGCTCCAACCATTTACCAATTTCAGGGATCATCCCGCATGGTGGTGTCGATGTTTCAAGGTTGTTCTTGACATTTCTTGACCAATGGATTCGACAGGCTAGTTGCCACATGCCAGGCACCAAAGCAGCGGTGAACATGTCTAAGTTTGAAAAGGACCACCAGGTGTGCCTGCTGCGCAGACGCAAGATGCGTTACTTTCATTTACTTTCCATATATGGAAGTGACATATGTGACATGAAGTCCAAAATGATTTATAAATATTACATACTCTCCACTTGGAAACTCAATGCGTTCACATGTTTTGCTGCGTCTAGTTGGGGGGAAAGAATTGTGGAAGTCGATGCGTGCGGCGTCCAGCTTGTGTTTGGAAAACATGATTTTGATTATTGATACTTTTACCTGCATTTTTGCATGTTTGGAATTTACCTAATGTGTCAGTTCCATTGGGAATTGGATTGTGTTGGGTTTTGCCCTTTTGAAATTTGGAGATGTGATTGTGTTGAAATGATGAGGGGGATTGGTGGCGA